>LAZR01001243.1_pt1 | contig 16529 bp, 15 predicted proteins | sample 329461 | NCBI WGS metagenome assembly LAZR01 (sample SAMN03002196, study PRJNA259156) | marine sediment metagenome | biome: sea floor; feature: Hydrothermal impacted sediments; material: marine sediment; isolation source: Loki non-amplified sample from Loki's castle hydrothermal vent sediment ...
AATGTTATAAAAAATGGACACAATATCCACTCCAAAGATAATATAACCCTGCACGAGTTTGAAATAAAAGTTTTATACGATTATTTAGAGATTAAACCACTATTAGACATGTATGATAAAATGACCATAATGGATGTGCTCAAGGATTAAAATAAATCGGGATTTAATTATCGCTAGATTTAACAAATTAGACCAATTATTGGACTATTCTTTTAATGACATTTTCCGTCTTTCTTTTCTAGCATGCACTCTCTCACTTAATGTACTTCGTTCATCATGTCGCCTAATATAGAGGTCCTCGTATTTTTTTCTCAAAGCGTCTTCATCTTCGGTGTGTTTTCCAATTTTATCTATTAGACCATCTTCAAAAAACCTATTTACCTTAAATTTTTTGGCAGGAATACCTACATATATCCAGCCTTCTTCTAATTCTTGACCTACTAATGCAACTGAGCTTGCTGCTAAAACACAATTTTTTCCAAGGTGTGCACCTGGCATTACAATTGCGTGTGATCCTATCCTAACGTTTTCCTCTATAACCGTTTTTTTTATTAATAAGAGGTTACCGACTATACAAGCACTTTGCACAATCGCACCTTGCCCTACAACAACATTATCCCCAAATTCAATGAATTCTGTGTCTACCCATCCTTCAAATAAAGAATTTGAAAATTTTGTTTTAACACCAAATAACTTAAAACATATATTATCTAAAAATGGAAAGGGAAATCTATGTGAAAGCCAAATAGGCCATCTTTTTATTGTATTACGTATACTCCAATAGCAATAATCTTTATCAGAAAGCTCTCTCTTAAAAACTCCTTCGCTAGGTTTATGAAGTGCATTCACAAAGATTAATAAAACTTTAGCAAAGAATAGTGAAACAAAAACAATTGTTATATACATAAATAAAGCTACTAAAGGAAAGAAGATGTAAAAATGTGTGATATTCCATTTGAATAGCAAATTCCAGGAAAAAATCTCTTGCCAAAAAACCCAAAACTCTAAAGTAATCGAAAGGATGCTTACCCAAATTAAAAACAAGTAAAAAATGATGTACTTTTTTTTTGCTAATACTGTTGCGGTAAATGGTCCAACTCTCATAGCTGATGGTACACTCATTTTGACACCTATTTATAATTTTATATTAAGTCTTTTTTATCCTCATCAATGTTTATTTCTTGTTTAACTTCATACACTGTTTCATCGTCAACATCACGTCTACTGATAAATTCTTTCCGTTCCTCAGCAAATTTATTTGGTTTTATTTTTCTAACCGGTACACCCATGTATAACCATCCTTCTTCTAAAATTTGATTGTATTTTGTTACTGACAAAGCTCCAATAACTGTATCTCTTCCCACAATTGTACCTGGAGCAACATTACTTTGCCCCCCTATAACTACGTAGTCATCAAAAATAATCTTTTTTATTATCAAGTATTTTCCAACGACCATTGAGCTCATTACTGATGCTCCTTGTCCAATTGTTACTTTATGTCCAAATTTAACAAATTCGGCATCACACCATGCATCATAAAGATGACTTGAGAAATCAAGTTTCATACCAAACCAGCGAAAACCAAGAACATCGATCAAAGGCATAGGACTATTATTCAAAAGCCATAAACCTAATTTTTTAACTTCAGTTCGAAGGCACCAGAAATCAAAATCATGATCTCCAATTTCAGCGTAAAAAACTCCTTCTTTAGGGAGGTGTATGAGGTTTATCAAAATTAGAAATAGTTTACAGAAGAATAAACAAACAAGTATAAAGAGGAGATACATTCCTAAAAAAAATAGGGGGAGCAACCCAATCTGAATGATCCACCATAAGCTATTAACATTTACAGCCAACCAAGTATACTGGTAACAAATGGTACCAATTAGCAATCCTGAGAACCAGAAAATGGGTATGTAGAGTATTAAGAATTTAATGTTTATTCTGCTTATGGCACTGCTCGTTGTAAAATCCAATGTAAAATCATCATTATCTTCATCCATAATTTTGGACTCTTTATCTTCTTCCATTAATTAAATCAATCTCCCTCTATTTCGTTTTTTTCTCTCTTATTTTTAGACTGCTGATGTTTTTGTTTTATTTCCTCATCGATTTGAAAATCTTGTGGTGTCAATTGTAAATATTCTTGAATTTTTCTTTTAAATATTCTTCTAAGGGGAATTCCAAAGTAATAGTTGTTTCCTTTTAATACACTGTGTTTTCCTGCAGATGCTAAAGGCAAAAAGTAAGAATTATCACCTACTTCCGTTCCAGGGGCAACGCAACCAAAGGCTGAGAAAGTAACATTATTTCCAAGTTTAATTTTAAAATAAGCAACATTTCCGAAAATTCCTTCAACGAGATGTGATGTCATTATACTATTAACACCAATGTAACAGTTATCACCAACTTCAATAAATTTCTCTCCACAAACTTGCTCTTCTATTGTTGTACCCTTTCCTATTTTATTCGTGCCAATAAAGTTATACATCCAATTAGTCAACCATGGAAATGGACCTTTAATAAAAGAGTTTTTTGGATATTTTATCATGAAAGATCTGATATGATAATAATTTATAGTCTTACTTGGGATATTTCTTGGGATAATTCCATCTTTTGATGGGGAATTTTTTTCTGTTAGTCTCCACCAAAATCGTACAATAAAGCAAACAAGAAATAAATGTATTAAATAGCAACCTATTAAAACCACTGGCATTATTAACAAAGAAAATAATGGGCCAAGTTCCGTGAATAGTGTTATAGGATTAGAAGTATTTAAAACATTGGGAATGAAGAGAAACAAAATGTAAATAAAGAAAATCACACCAGGAATTAAATATGAACCAAGATAAGTTGAAAAAAACGAGATCACATGCCAATAAGGCTGTTTTTTGATTTCTTCTTTTATAATTTCTTTTGTAGAATCATTAGAATTAATTATTTCGGTATTATTCGTCATTATTCCATGGCTTTATTATAATGTTTAAATCAAATATTAATTACAATAAAAATCAACCCATTGCTTAATATTAATAGGAATTTTTCTATAGAAACAGAGCCAAGATAGTGGTAATCTTACCTTTGATACTTATGCATTAGTAAAAAGCCAACTAAAATGAGAAAAAACAAGGATTCAGTAACTCCCATAGAGATAACGTTAGGCACTAGAATCAGAAATAATAGGGAAATGAGCAATCCTGCGCTGAAGCTCAGAATAGATAGACCTTACTCTGATATTAATGTTGTTAATTCTCTATACGCTCGAATAATCCTTGTATTACAACAATCCGCCCTTCCTCAAAATTTCTAATTGTATTCTGCCTCTTTTCTTTCAGATTCTTAAAAATTAAGCCATAATTTATAGGTTTATTTTGGGAGGGACGAGTCGCAGATTGCTTAGACTTTCTAATTTGAAATCCCTCGAGAACTTTAGCAGTGCCATCTTTCCAAGAAAGCTCCTTAAATCCATTATCTTTTATTAATTGCCTAAATTCATTGGGATTAATAAGGAGGTTTATAGAAGGATCATTTGCCCACATTACGGGATAGTGAATAGGAGTATTCAAGCCAGCACATATTTCGTATAATGCCAAACGACCTTGAGGGCGGAGAACACGATGGACTTGAGAAAATAAATCATTTTTATTTTTGATATTCATTAGAACATGCTGAACCATAACAAAATCAAAAGATTTATCATCAAAAGGCATATCTAGAGCGTTACCTTGCCGAATCTCGATTTTTTTATCTAATCCAAGTTGTTTATTAATAATTTCTGCGGCATCGCAAAATTCCTTGCAAAGATCGAGACCAATTACATTACATCCGTATTTTGTAGCTAATAGCCTAGCGGGACCTCCAATTCCACTACCAACATCGAGTACTTTTACACTCTCATTTAGTCCCGCTCCTTGTATAAGTTCCATAGTCGCAGATCTGCCACGAATATGAAGATCCTCAATCGAGGCGAGTCTCTCTTGTATCTGTCTTTTCGTATCTATTCCTTCATCTCGTAAAGTTTTAAGGATATTTATTCCCAGATCTGACGTTCCATATTGTTTGTTAATAGCTTCTTCATAATCCATATTAATTTAATTCCTCCAATTTTGGGAAATGGTTAATTAAATCTAATTCTTATTGAAAAAAACTATAAATTTTAGAAAAAAAATAATTTTTAAAACAAATATTAAAGATAAAAAAAAAAAAATTAGTTTTTAATTGATAAATTCCTTTTTTTCCACCAAACTAAACCAAGTGATATGCTTGAAGTAAGAGCAACAATTAAATATACTTCATATCCACTAATTAAAGGGTCTCCAGGAGTTCCTACAGTTATTTCAAGTATATTTGATAATTGATATCCAGTTTCGTTATATGCTACAGCTAAATAATAATAGATTCCTTGAGATAGGTTTGTGATTGGTATTGAATTATTAATAAGACCTTCATGTAATAAGATATTACTTTCGTTTATTTCATTTATCGAAACATCATAAGCATAGATTGAATAATTATCCGCTCCATTTGACGAGTCCCAGTTTAAATTAAACTCACCATCGGGATCGGGAGTTCCTGCATCTGAAGATAATACGAAAGCGCCTGGGGGATTAAATGGTTTCATGTTCATATTATAATAGTGATATTCACTGCTCCAGTAATATCTAAATATATTCACTGTTTTTCCATATACCCAATAACCTGAATCAACAAAAGACAACGTACCATAACCACCTATTATGATCCCTAGATCTTCGGCAGTTTCATAATTTTGAAGTTCATTTTTCGGTATCTTAATTTCAAACATTCTGTGATTAGTAGCATTATTGCTACTTGGTCCAAAACTCCACTTAATTTCGTAATTATTAATAGAACTATATGGAGTTGTTATAAATGATTGAACTGGGGTATTAACATGATAAGTACTAATAGTAAAGAGAATTGCGTCGAGATCGTGGGAGAAGGCGCTGCTATGATTTCCAATAATGCTAAATTTCATTATCTTTTCTGGGTTGAGATTTTCTGCTCCAAAATAGATCTGATCCAAACCCCATCCACCTGAGTTGATGTTTACTATTTGATTTGGATCATTTAAGTTATAAGTTCCATTACTATACCAAAATACGATCTTATTGGATGTTATCGTCGTATTTGTCCGTGAATTGAGTGATATCCTAATTTCCTCAATATTTTCCAAAAGATTTTGTTGTATTACATTAGACAGAAAATTCTTTGACACATTTATCTCAAAATCTAATCGAGTACTATAGTTGCTGAGATTTAAGGTTGAATTAAGTTGCATATATTTGCCATCGTTGTAAGTACCAATATCGGATGCTACACCAGAAAGAGTGCCATTGACTACTTTAATTTCTGATGTATTATTAACATTTAATTGTGAATGTGTAGTTGGTGCTTTATTTTTATCGAAATAAGGCCAAGTACGGTTATTTTGAACATCATGCATTAAGAATTCTGCCCCATTTTCTACATTCTCTTCCCATGCACCTTGATTCGAATAGATACTGTTATCTGTATTAAGCCAGAGCCCGAGCCATTCACCTGTTTCGTCGGATGTATTATCACTGCATAAATCAAGAGCCAAATATAAATTATCTTTATCTTCTCCTAGATACAGATAATTATTACCATTAATGTGATTAGCGTCGACATTTAGCCAAAATTGCGTTTTATATTGAGCAGTAGCCCATTCAGGCTCATTAATTACACCATCTAGATTAATATAATGCATTACACCAGAAGTATCAGGAAACGAATTCTCATCTTCGCTGTCGAAAACTACATTATTTCCATTGATAAATATATTAGTAAAGGATATCAGCAAGCTAGTGCCAATAAGACTAACGACTATTAAAAGAGCTGTTAACTTTCTTATTTTTTTTAAAGGCAAATTTCAAACACTTTCCTCTAGATAAATTTTTAAAATTAATTAATTAACTAAGTAATAATGCGTTTTTTATTTATACTTTCCATTAGCTGAAATGGTATGAGATTATAAATTCAGTTTTTTAAATTTTATTAATTTTTCTCCCATTTTCTCTTTATATATCAAGAGATAATAATGATATTCAGTAAATCTCGACAAAAAATACTATATTATTTTTTGAATAAAAGCGTTAAAAACAAAAGCATTGAAAATCATAGGTATCATGAATTTCATCATAAAGAAGATTACTAATCATTTCGGAGAATCATCAACGGGCTAATATATTTTCATACAATACGTTTATATTATATTAAAACTTAAGATTAAAATTAGGTTAAGGTAAAAAAACTAGGAATTTATTAATAATTCCGATAAAATTTAATTACCGATATTATATTCAAAAGCGGTGGGAGAAAATGACGAATAATAATTTTTCGCTAACGGATTTGTTACCGAATGTTATTAACTCAAAGGGTGAAAAGCAGAAATTTGATGAATATAGCATAGCAAAAATCTTAAATAAGGAAACTGGCCTTGATATTCATCTTGCTGAAGAGGTTGCTGAAGATGCAATACGAACGATAATTGGATTGGGTATGGAGGAGATAACTACTAACTATATTCGTGAACTTATTTGCGTTGAATTGACCCAAAGAGGTTTAAACAAGTACAGAAATTTATTCGCAAGGGCTATTAATTTAGAGAGTATAGGTTTCAAACTTGACGAAGATTTCATCAGCCAATTTAAAGGAAAACAACCAGAATGGGGACCTTTAGGATATATAACGTATAAAAGGACATACGCCAGAATTGTTGAGGGAGAAAATCGAAAAGAAGATTTTTGGGAAACATTAAGAAGGGTAGTAGAAGGGTGCTATTCAATTCAAAAAGAGCATTGCATGAAGTTATCATTACCCTGGTCTGATCCGAAAGCCCAAAAGAGCGCACAGATAATGTTTCAAAAAATTTGGACCTTCAAATTTTCTCCACCCGGTCGTGGTTTATGGATGATGGGAACAGAATTTATTGCTCGTCATGGGTCAATGTCACTAAACAATTGTGGGTTCGCATCTACTGAAGATATTGACTTAAAATATTCTAAAAGTTTCTGTTTTGTAATGGACTCTTTAATGTTAGGCGTTGGTACAGGTTTTGATACTAAAGGAGCAGGAAAGATAAAAATACAAAGACCGAAGGAAGGAACCTTTAATTTTGTGTTAGAAGATTCAAGAGAAGGTTGGGTTGACTCTTTAAGACTTATTCTCGAAGCTTTTTTTTTAGGAAAACAAATTCCTATATTTGATTTTAGTAAGATTCGACCTGCTGGTGCGCCAATCAGGGGATTTGGTGGTATTGCTTCTGGACCAAAACCACTGAAAGATATGTTAAAGGACATTCAGAAAATACTCGAAGCTCGAATAGGTCAGGTGATAACTTCCCTTGATATATTAGATGTTATGAATTATATAGGAAAATGTGTTGTGGCGGGTAATGTTAGACGTAGCGCTGAAATCGCTTTAGGTGATCCTACCGACTATGAATTTGTTACTTGTAAACAAGATGAGGAAGCGTTGTATTCTCATAGATGGGCAAGTAATAATTCCGTTTTTGCCATGAAAGGTTTAGATTATTCTTTTTTAGCAAAACAAATTGCTGTTAATGGAGAACCGGGAATATTTTGGCTTGAGAATGCAAGAGCATACTCGAGAATGGGTGATCCGCCAGATTATAAAGATAAGAAAGCAGCTGGTATAAATCCTTGCGGTGAACAAACACTTGAATCCTTTGAATTATGCTGCTTAGTAGAAAGCTTTCCTTCAAGACATAGCTCTTATGAGGAATTTCAGGATACATTGAAATATGCTTATCTATATTCTAAATCTGTTACATTGGTAAATACTCATTGGAAAGAAACTAATGCGGTAATGCTTAAAAATCGAAGAATGGGAATCTCTCAGACGGGTATAATTGAAGCGTTTGTTAAACATGGTAGAAGAACAATATTAGAGTGGAGCGATAAAGCTTACAAATATTTGAAAGATTTAGATGAGCAATATTCAAATTGGCTCTGTATTCCTAAAAGCATCAAAATTACAACTGTTAAACCAAGTGGGACTGTGAGTCTTTTAGCGGGAGTACCTCCGGGGATTCATTATCCTCACTCCGAATACTACATTAGAAGAATAAGACTCTCGAAAAATTCTGATTTAATTGAACCTATAACATCTGCAGGGTATAAAATTGAGGTAGACTCCTATTCTCCAAACACAGTTGTAGCTGAATTCCCTATCCATGAGAAACTTTTTGAACGTTCCAAAACAGACGTATCGATTTGGGAACAAGCTGAAAATGCCGCAGCTTATCAAAAAACCTGGTCAGATAATCAAGTGAGTATAACTATCACGTTTAAACCGGAAGAAGCAGACCAAATTAAACATGTGCTAGAATGTTATGAAGATAAATTAAAGAGTGTGAGTTTCTTACCAATAAAAGAGCATGGCTACAAGCAAGCGCCATATGAAGAAATTACTAAGGAACAATATGAGGAAATGACCTCTAATCTTAAGCCTTTACTTTTAGATGAGACGCAAGACAGAGAAATCGGTGAGAAATTTTGTGACACAGATACCTGTGAATTGCCAGCAGATTATTTCAAGAAGTAAATTCTAATTTATTTCTGAAAAAACACCTATAGTAAATCTGAAGAAAATAGATTGAATAATTTATTTATTCCTTTAATTTTTTTGCTAAAATTAAGAACCTATGATTATTTCTATCTAAATCTAAATAACCTTTGTTGTCAATTTGTTTGTGTATTTCAACTAATTTATCATGGTATTTCTTAACTGAAAAGTCAGGTAATTCCCATGGTATCGCTTTAAGATAAAAAACAATAGCCCCAACATCAAATATTCGTGTAAATGTAATATCTTCATGGCTTTCTACTATTTGAAAATTACTTGTTTTTAACTCTTCTACAGCAAAATTCATATTCCATTCAGTAGCATTTTCTAGTTTTTCACTATTAGTTAACATGAGCCTAAGTTTCAAATTATTTTTATCTCCTACTTGTTGTGTGATGAATGTTCCCCCCGGTTTCAGAATTCTATAAACTTCATCTGAAGCGTATGATTCATGGCGATTAACAATTAAATCAAATTCTTCATTTTTAAATGGAAGATTCTCATCATGTTCATGTTGAAAAACTCTCACTCCTAATGGTTCTAATCGTTTTTTAGCAAGACGTACATTGGGTTGATATCCTTCTGTGGCACAGGTATTTTTTGGTAAGGGGATTAATGAAGATAAAAATTCCCCTCCCCCAGTTCCCATATCAAGTAAAGAATTTGAGATCCTTATTGTAGGTAAAATTTTACTTCTATAACTCCAAGTCAGAGGAAAATCTATTAACCTGTCACCTAAATATGAGAAATCCCACCCTGTGAAAGGATAATCTGCCTCTGACATAAGAAATTCGAATAATTCTTTCTGTTCCATTGTTAGAAATTGTGGAAATTTTCTTAATTTATTTAGATTAGTGTTGAACAAAATTAAAATATATGAAAATTATTATTTATCCTATAGAAAATTAAATTTATAAAATAATATTTAAAAAATAATCGTTAAAAGATGTGATAGCCTTTGGCTAAGAAAAAAGCAACTGAAGAACCAAAAAAGAAAACAACTAAAAAGGTTGAAGCTCCTCCTAAGCCCAAAAAAGCTGTTTATAAAAAAATAAAAGTTAACTTTTGGCGTACTCGATTACATGATGAGGAACTTGGAATCCATCAACAGCTTAAATATCAAGCAAAGACACGTTACTTCTCTAAAAGCTTCGATATTGAAGGAATTATTGAAATTGATGGAAAGAAAAAATACATTATCGCTTTTAACAAAGATGAATGGAATGAGAAACCACTCGAGGAAAAACGCTTAAGTTGTCGATTATTTACAATAATGGAAGAATCATTGGACTCACAACCTAAGGGTGGTGTTTTTAAAGGTGGAATTGAGTTAAGTGTTACACATTCATTGATTCAAAGTTATGAAATCAACAAACCCGCACCAGTATTTTTCATGCAGATACCCGGCACTATTGCTTTAATACGGGTCGTTAGGGGTTGGAGAATTATGGGTACGAGATGGACTTTTCCCCTTCTTCCAGAACAATCGGGTGACAAACTCCAAATGATCAAGTGTAGAGGAGTTGTCGGCCCTGGGAGAAATTATAATATTTGGCTTGGTGATCAAAGAATAGCTAAGGTAGATGGGCAAAGAGTTCAAAAGAATTTTGAAATTGAAATCTATGAGGAAAGCTACGCAAAAGATAAGCAATTTGTGAGATATTTGACATTATTTGGATGCATTTGTAATTTCATGAATGATTCTGAAAAACTAATTAAACGACTCTATAAGAAAATGAAAAAAACAGCAACATCAGATTATAAGATCCCCAAAAAAGAGTTAGATCTCTTCCGGAATCCTCGAATGATGAGGAAGTAAGAATAAAGAAAAATCAACTATTTTTTTTAACTTTTTTTTAAATAAATATAATTCCACTTACTGCAAGTGAGATTATAATTCACTACAAAAATTATAAAAATTATAAAAAAAAAAGAATAAAAAAAATGTAGTTAAAAAAATTTAGGTTAATAATTGTTTCTTTTTCCAATCTATATATCCTTTGGTTTCTTTTCCCCGATGGAGTGCTTTTTGACCTGTTTCTTTTTTGTAAATCGACTGAAGAGTCCTTTCATCAGCCTCTTTCAATGCTTCCCTTTTAATGCGTTCATCAACTTCCATTTCACCCTCAATTGTCTTAACATGTTTAAGAACCCAAAATACTCCATGATTCCACAGAACTAGACCTACAAAGATTATTCCTACTACTAAAAAGATCATAGCTCCTACCCAGAAGATCCATGTACCCAGTCCCCAGTCTGCCACCATTTGTAACCATAAATCCCATAAAGCACTCCAAACTGTAGCGGGGAGTAATCCTATAAAAATTGCAAGTATGGTAATATAAAGACTGGATAAAGAAACTCCAATAAGAAGTCTTAAGGTAGTGTAATCTTCCCATTTTTTCGCCAATCGACGGTCTTTAAACAAAGCCTTACATAATTTTACCATACCTCCTCGGAATAATGTATAAAAGAGAACTAGTAGAAATAAGTGACCAGTAATAGCACCCGCTACAATCGCTATTCGAAAACCAAAGTGAAATCCCATAAAAACAGCCCACGCCCCACCTTGAAATAAGAAAGTGAGGAGAACCGCCCAGATTCCAAGAATAAGAACTGCAGTGCCAATTATAAGCCCGTAATATATAACTTTTGCAATTCTAATATCCCAAGTGGAATAATCATCTAAAGGATCGGGTGTCCTATCCGGAGCTTTGCGAGCAACACGCGGCATAGTTATTTCATTTTATTTTTTAAATTAATTTTGGTATTAAAATTTCTATATTTTAATAATTAGTTAAACAACTATTTATTTTTATTATTTTTTTAGTAGTAGAATAATAATTAAATCACAGTTTTATTTTATTTTAATTTTGATTGGCAAAATGGACATGTAGAGTAATCGCTATCCAATTCTTCACCGCAAAATGAGCAAAAATTCTTTTTCTCTTTCTTATCTTTTTGAGTTCTTTCTTTTTTTACTTTTGGTTTCTTTTCCGTAGATTCTTTTACTTTTGGCTCCTCTTCTATTCCCGCCTTGTCAAGGACTTTTTCTCTAGCAGTCATGTCTTCGCGTTTCTTTTTAGTTTTTTCAAAAGGTTTATCAGAGTATTCTAATTTTGTAAAACATATAGCACAATAGGATTTTGGTCTATTTGATAAATAGATGGCATAAGCAATTGCCGCGATTCCTAGCGTAGCAATAATTACAATAACCCAAACTACTTTTTGCATTGTTTCCAATGGTTTTCTGCGTGATTCTTCAACTTCTTTTTTACAAACTTTACAATATGCAAATCGGATTTTCTTTGACATTTTAACCAATATTCTAATGATTAACTTGTATTCTTTAATAATAGATTATTTTAATTACCTAATAATATTTTTTTAATAATTATTTTCTTTTTCTAAAAATGTACTCTTATGGAAGAAAACTCTTTTTACATTGAAACTTATGGGTGTGCATCAAATAAGGCGGATTCTTATATTATTTCAAGCGTTTTAAGAAAAGCGAATTTTAATCAAACAACGGTAGAAAATGCTCAATTTGTAATTATAAACACGTGCGCTGTCAAAGAACAAACAGAAAATAAAATAAAATCCCGTTTAATTGCCTTACATAAGAGGTTTCATCAGGAAGCTAGTGTTTATACTATAATTGCAGGATGTCTCCCTTATATAACGCCCACTTACATTGACACAATTATAAAAATTATTCCATCATTTGGTGCGATAATTGATTTGGATAGTTTAACAGATCTCCCAGATATTCTTCGACAAGTTAAATTAGGAAAGAAAGGGTTTGTTTTTAAGGCAAAAAAACTTTTAGATAAGGCAAAGTTTTCTATTGATCACCCTCCAGGAAAAATTACTGGAATTGTACCGATTTCTGAGGGTTGTTTAGGCTCATGCACATACTGCTGTGTTAAAAACGCAAGAGGAAAACTAAATTGCTATGATCCAGACAACATTATTGAAAATGTAAGACATCAACTAAAGCAAGGAATTAAACAGATATATTTAACATCACAAGATTGTAGCAATTATCAGTATAATGGTACTTCTTTAACAAATCTTACAAACCGAATTGTAAGCTTAGATTATGAGTTTTTTTTAAGAATTGGAATGATAAATCCCTCTCTTCTGATTAATAATATAGACGGATTAATCTCAAATATTAAACAGAAAAAGATTTACCACTTTTTACATATTCCAATCCAATCAGGAAGTAATAAAATTTTGGAAACAATGCAAAGGAGTTATCTAATTTCAGATCTAATAGAAAAAATTGAACTCATAAGGACTAAATTACCAGATCTTACTCTGTCTACCGATATTATTTGCGGCTTCCCTGGTGAAACTGAATATGACTTTCTGAGATCTATAAATTTTATAAAATGGTTAAAGCCCGAGATATTAAATATCTCAAAATTTACTCCTCGTCCAGGAACTAAAGCAAAGAAGATGAAACAAATTGATAATAAGATTATAAAGCAAAGATCGCTAAGGTTATCAAACATTTTTCAAAATAGTTTAGAGCACATAAACGTTAAATGGAAAGGTTGGCAGGGGAAAGTATTAGTTTTACATGCGGGAAGTAAGAAATCTCAAGTTTTTGCTAGAAATTTTGCATATAAGAATGTGCTTATAAACGATTATCAAGATGGGGAATTTGGAACATTTGTGGAAGTTAAAATTATTAAAGTTGATGGATTTAACCTTTATGGAAAGCTAATTTAATTAGATTTTAATAAATAACCAGCAAGAAATATTGTGATGAATCAATGCCAAGTGTAATCTTTTCTCACCAAGCACCTGGGTTAGCCTTAAAAATAAAATTTCCAAAAAAAGTTGATGGAACGGCTCTATGTATCGGCACCATCGTTCCTGACTTAACTTCGGTCATTGATTTCCTCTTACCCTTTTCCCTACGAGGAATATCTCATAGCCTATTAGGATTGTTATACTATACTATTCCCTTAAGTCTCATATTAATGTTGATATTCCGTATACACATAGGACCATTTTTAGCTCGAACTGCCAAGAAAGAAGGGAGGTTATCGAAATCCTTGAATTATTTAGGTATGGAGACTTGGGATAAATTAAAGAATAAAAAATATAATCGAAAATCAATATTGGTTGCGATTTATTCTGCTTTAATAGGGGGAATTACACATATTTTACTTGATCTTCCTTCACATGAGTATGTGGAATTATTTTTTCCTTTTTTAATATTTAAAGTTCCAAGTATTTTGTTATATTCAATTGTTCAGTCGCAAACTTATAATTTAACAATATATGAACTTATATGGATGATTGAGTCATTGGTAGCACTCGTCTTCGCTATTTATTTTCTTAGATATATCAAGAAATATGATTTAATAAATAAATGGTATGAAGAAATCTAATTGCGTTTATGAATTCAAGTTATTTTTCAGCTAAAGGTTAAATGCTTTTAATGCTTCTTTCGCAACAACATCTCCCCATTCTTGAACAAAATGACTTGCATCTTTGAGCTCAATTGGTTCAGGGCATCTGGGGATCATTTCTCTCAAGATCTCCATCATAGGGAGCCCCATAACAGGATCTGCCATTCCTACAACCATAAAGGATTCACCAGTCCAATCTTTTTGGAACCAATCTCGAGCTTTTCTCGAAATCTCAGCTCCAGGAGCATCATAACTTGTTGGAACTAATTGGGGAAATCTCCTAATTCCCGCCTTATATTTGACATCAAGAAAGGGAGCATCATAAGCAGCAACTTCTTCAGGAGTTAAGTGTTGTGTCACACTTTGAATTAAACGTCCTGCTTCAAGATCCAAAGTTCCACTCATAAATTGTCGAAATGCTTTGAATCCCTGGGAAATTTCAAAATCACCAGTTCCTAGAATCGTATTCATTATTATTAAATGCTTAAAATTATTAGGGAATTCCATCGGTAACGTAAGCCCAAAAAGGCCGCCCCAATCCTGACATACAAGCGCAATATTGTCTAAATCTAGCAATTTTATGAATTCTATGAGTGAATTCCTATGAAAATCAAAAGTATAAACCTCATCTTCTATTGGTTTATCAGATCTTCCGAACCCAAAGTAGTCTAGGGCGACAATGCGATATCCCGCTTTTAAAAATATAGGGATCATCTTACGATATAAATAACTCCACGTTGGCTCTCCATGAAGACAAAAAAACACCTCCTTAGAGTCTTTTGGCCCTTCGTCATAATAAGCCAACCTTAATTCTTCATAACCTTTAAGATCCTCAGCGTAATGAGGTTTATAGGGAAAGTTAGGGATATTCATAAATCTTTCTTCTGGAGTTCTTACAAATTCAACCATCTTAAATCAACTCACAATACCCTTTTATATATATTATAATTTGAAATATGTTAAAGTATTAAGTGATATAATCTCATATTAATCTTTTCAAGTGAAATTAGATAATGACTCAAAAATTATACTGGCAAACTCCTTACGAAACCAAATTTACAGCAAAAATTAAAGTGATTAAGAAAGCTGGAATTGTGCTTGATAAGACATTATTTTATCCTAAAAGTGGAAACCAATTGAGTGATAAGGGATATTTAGAAATTAATGATTTTAAATTCGAAATTGAGAAAGTTAGTAAAGAGAATAAAGAGGTTATACATCATATTTCTTCTGACTTTCAAGATAAAATCAATATAGGAGATTCTGTAGAAGGGGAAATAGATTGGGAATATCGATACGGCTTAATGAAAGCGCATTCTTCTCAACATCTATTTTCAGCGGTCCTGAAAAATAATTATGACATTGATACAATTCGTGCAAACATTAATTTTGAAGAGATTTTTCTTCAAATATCTCAAAAATTAGATTTTGAACAACTAAAGGAGATCCTACATGAAGTTAATACTATATGCACTTTAAAGAACCTCATTATAAAACAAAAAATAATTACACATGAACAAGCTGAAAAAAGAGCTAAGGAGATTAGAAGTAAAATTCCAGATGAATCTCAAGTCCGCCTTATCGAAATTGAGAATTTAGATCTAGTATGTTGTGGAGGTACACATGTTCAGACTACGACTGAAATAGGTAGTTTGTTTATTTTTGAATTTAAGAAGGGAAATGAAATTAGATTTTACGTAGGGAACAAAGCTCTATCTATAGAGGCAAGTATTAATGTTGATCTTATAACTCTTGTGAATGAATTAAACACTCCGGTAGTGAAATTTCGAGAAAGTGTCATCAAACGCTTAGAAACATTAGAAGAGGTTCAAAATCGACAAAAAAATTTATCTATTAGGTTATTAAGATTGATTTCAAAATCACCTTCTAAAGTAGTTAATGATATATCTCTTTTTTACTTAGACTGTGATATTGATATCAAAATTATAAATAAAAGATTAAACGTATTTCCTCACAATTCCCTCCTTATTGTAGAGATGGGGAATCATAAAATAAGATTACTCTCTATGAGTGAGATTGTTGATGCAAATGAGCTGCTACAGAATTTGATCAAAAAATACGGTGGTAAAGGAGGTGGAAATCCTAAATCTGCCCAAGGAGTTTTGGAAAAAATACCTGAAAATCTTTTATCTGAGATAAAACAATCTCTCCTTAGCATTTAATTATTCTATGGATAATCTTAATGAAAATGATTTTGTTAAATAAAATAAAGAAAATAAAGTTGCTGGTTTAATCTTGATTAAGTTTATATTTTTCCAGCAAGGCCTTTAACCTAACTCTGTGAAACTTCACTCCTAAATCAACAGGGTTGAAACCATACGCTAGTGCCATCAACTCAGTTATATATAAGACTGGAATAGTATATTTTACTCCTGAGTGACTTTCCACTTTTCTTATATTTGTATCAAATTGTTGGAAACAAGCCGGACAATTAGTAACAAACATTTCAGC
>LAZR01001245.1_pt1 | contig 16528 bp, 20 predicted proteins | sample 329461 | NCBI WGS metagenome assembly LAZR01 (sample SAMN03002196, study PRJNA259156) | marine sediment metagenome | biome: sea floor; feature: Hydrothermal impacted sediments; material: marine sediment; isolation source: Loki non-amplified sample from Loki's castle hydrothermal vent sediment ...
GTTTACTTGGAATCAAACTTAAAACGAGTGAAAATGTGACAGGAATCGCTGAAAATTATACACTTAAGATAAAACCTACCGCAAAAGTAAAAATTTATGAACCTGATGAAACTTTGAAAAATTCTTATTTAATACGGGCAATTATAGAGGTAACATCGAAAGATCAGGTTCAAATAACTTATACTCTTCCCTCCTTCTTTAAACAATTAAACCTATAAACCACAATGAAGAAGCTTTAAATTATGGTGAAAAATAGGAAAAAAATTTAGTTCTTCTTTCACTTCGTTGGCTTACTTGATGAGAGTGCACCGTAAGTAAGATGTTAGTCTTATAAATTTAATTTTTGAGTCTTAATTTATAAATATAACAAACTTTTTATTAAAGGCTTTATAAGGAGACATTTAGTGATATGCTCTGCCGGATTGACTATCCCTAAGTCTTTCTCTCCGCTTTAGAGCGCTGGGCGATTTGCCTCCCATGTACGGCACAACTGATGCAATAATATTTTTTCTTGCTCGGAGTTTGAATAATCGTACCAGTCTTTTTTAATTCGGAGAAGATTCGACTATCAACTAGAGATACTCTTCGCGTAACTGCCTTAGCTTTACTTCTAGCGACCAAACGTCCGCACTTTGAGCATTGAACTCTAGCATAATGTCCTTTGCTAGATCCACTCTTTCCACCACTTTTTCTTTTTTTTGGAATAAAAATCAGCTATTTTTATATTTCCTTTTTTAGTTCTTGAATCTAATTGTGTAAATACAGTAAAACTTAAAAATTTTATTCTTGAGGTAAAAACTTAACCGAATCAGTTTCGGAATTATCTTTGTTATTGACTTGCTTCAGAATTGACTTTATTATAATTTAGGTTCTTTAAACTTTTGAAGCTATGTGTCAACCTCTGGATGACGGTATAAATTAGGGCTAAAGTAAAAATTATAATACTAATAAAAAAAATTGGTGTGACTGGTCTTCCAGTGATAAAAGGGACAAAAATAGTTATAGATTTCCCTGTAATAAGAATTGGTAAATGATAAAATGTGAGTTCTATTATCAATGTAAACAATAAGAACATAATTCGTTCAGCTCGCTCCATATAACCTATTCCCTTCATATTAACTCCTTCAATTTCTGCTCTTGAGCGTATATAAGAAATCATGAGAACTAAAAACAAAATAATGTAACCAAGTATATAATTTACCAAACCTCCATAAATTAAGCCTAAAATAATTATAGCATCAGATAATCTATCTAAGTTTGAATCTAAAAATGCACCAGCCTGACTTTCTTTATCAGTTCTTCTCGCCACCTCCCCATCAAATAAATCGAAAGCACCTGCTAGGCCAAATAAAGCTGGAATAAGCCAACCAAACAAAATTGTAGAATATAGCCATCCCAGTGCTATTAATAACGCTGCTATTGATGTACATATAAAACCTATAAAGGAAATCTTATTTGGTGTAATATTATGTTTAATCAAAAACTCAACTGGTCGATTTATATATCTATTTGAAACTTCTCTCTGGTGTATTCTTTTTTCAATATCTCCTATAGTATTCACTTCCCTTTTAAAACTCTAAAATCCGATGGAGTAATTTATTACTTTTAAAATTTCTTTCTAATAAAAAATTTATGGTAATAGCAATAGGTGTAGTTTTAACAATCGGATAACAGAAGATGCTAAATAAGACTGTTTTCCAATACTTAAACTAGGAAGTTTTAATGTTGATAATTCCTTAGAATTAAGGAATTTATCTTCCTGGCTACCAATAATAAATACAATGTTATCTCTATCTTTAAATTTCTTCCTTAATTTTAAAAAATCTGATCCATCTTCTTTTAGGACAAACACCTTGTAATTAGCTTTGATGAATTGTTTTATAGCTTTAATAATATTTAAATTTGATTTTTCAATCGTATTCAAAGGATTGGTTTTTATTTCTCCATTAGAACTATTATTACAGAGAAAATCGACAAAACAATCTGTTAGGTAAATTTCATTTTTAGGAAAAATTTCATAACTTAATTTCTCAGAATTGAATATAAACGTACCATATTTATCCAGAAATACCCAAATCTGAATTTTCTTTTCAAATCCATCTTTAGCTAACAATGCTGCTAATATACATCTTGAAATTACATCTAATCTTCCAGAAGACCCGGGTATATTTTTAATTGTGTAATTTGAAATATCCACAGTTTCTGATTTAATAAAGAATATTATTTTCATGAAAAGGCTCTCTAGAGTTATTTTAATAGTTTGAACAAGTTGCTTTTAAATTTTTTAATAATAAAAATCTTATATTATGAAATAGATCTTATCTAAAAAAATATACAATAACTGATTATTGAATGGACGAAATTGATTTTACTATATCTCTGCTATTAATGGCTAATTCAAGAACACCATACAGTAAATTTGCAGAAATGTTTAATATGAGTGTTAATTCTATTCATAAACGTGTAAAATCAATGGTAAACCTCGGTGTTATTAAAAACTTTAATGCCCGACTAGGACTTATTACTTTTTCAAATTATACCGGTATCCTTTTTTTTGGAGTTTCAAAAACAAAAGATCCCAAATCAACAATAGAGAAAATTGGCGCACATGATTGTGTCCATAATGTTACGCAAGCCAGTAGCAATCTCTTTTATATACATGCGAGTCTTGACAAAATTACTACATTAGAATCCCTCGTTTCGTTCATAAGACAAGTTGGACAAATAAATGAGCTTACAGTGGGCATACTTAGTAGTACTTCAAAGAGTAGTATTGAAGATTTAGAGGATATATCTCTTTCAAAATTAGACTATTTAATAATCCATGCACTCAAGGAAAATTCACGAAAATCTATAGTGGACATATCAAATGAGGTAGGCGCTTCAACCAAAACTGTTAGAAGGCATTTAAATCGGTTAATCGAAAAAAAATTAATTGATTTAAGCATTGATTGGTATCCTGATAAAACGGCAGAATTTCTCTCATTTGTCCAAGTTTACTTAGAACCATCCGAAATTATTGATAAAATTAACCTAGTAAATGATTTGCGTAAGCAATTTGGATCTAAGTTAATATTTTCCTGGATCTTTGGAAATCTTCCAAATTTAATAATAATCTGTTTTTGGACTCGTATAATGAAAGAACTTCAGGAGATAGAGACTAACTTAATGTCAAAAGGTTTTGAATCTGTTAAAGTAACTATATTATTAGAGGGAAAAAATTTTCCAAGTTGGGTTGATCAGTATTTAAAAGATAAAATAAATGAAATTAAAACAAAATCTTCCTGAGTTCAAAGGATTTATTATACCTCAGGGTAATAGTATCTTATGGATTAAATTGATTTCGGACTGTGTATGAGTTTAGTTGTAAATTCTCGTATTGCCTATAAAGAACTTGCTGAAACATTTAATATGAGTGTAAACTCCATATATAAAAGAATCAAATCACTGGTTGAATTAGGAGTCCTTCATAATTTTAACACTAAATTAGGTCTTCTTAATTTTCCTAATTCTGTTAATGTAATAATGTTTGGGAATTCAAAAGCAGAGAATAAAAATGAATTACTCGAAAAACTCGGGAGACATGAATGTATCTTTAATGTTACTCGAGCAAGTAGTAATCTATATTACATACACGCTAATTTAATAGATTTTAATGGACTAAATCCATTAATTCCGTTTGTACGGCAAGAAGGTGAAACAGATGATCTTGAGATTGGTTTAGATTCTATATCTCTGTCTCCTAATGCTCCTGTAACCTCATAAACTGATCATAGTTCAAAATCTGATACTAAAGTATGGCAAAAAGAATATAAATATTCAGATTTAGATTTCTTAATTATAAATTCACTAAAAAATAATTCCCGAAAGCCTATCACTGATATAGCTGATGAAGTAGGAACAACTACTACTTCTAGATTTTTCAATTGAATGGTACCCGGATAAATCATCTATAATATTAATGATTTTCATTTTAAAGCTGGATCCCACCCTTCAGGAGGATAAATTTAAAATAATGGAAGAATTGCGCAAAGAACACGGTCAGACTATATTATTTTCTTGGAATTTAAGTAATCTCCCAAATCTAATGCTTGTATGTGCATGGACCCACTCAATGAAAGAGCTTCAGGAACTAGAAACTTCATTAATATCTAAAAAATTTAATTCTGTTAATACTACCGTATTAGTTAAAGGAAAAATGTATTCTTCATGGAGAGATACATACTTAGAAGAAAAGATTAAGGATATTAAAGCAAAATAAACGTTTTCTTCTCAGATATAATATTTCGATTTGTAACTTTGCTAACTCATTTATGATAAAAATGGGTACTTAATACCAAAAATTCCTTTATAAACAAAAATAGGGATTTATAATTAAAACATCTTAGAATGTGATTAGAAGGATTTTCTCCAAAAAGTGACTTTTTCAAAGGGGAAAATTATCACATGTATAGGTGAAAAAAAGCCCATTTTTATGAATTAAAAATACCTTTTTACCATCCAAATACTTCGCGTCAATAATATAAGGCACTTTAGGTTTTTTAAAACTAACAATTAAAATAAAAATTATATAAAAAAGATGTGATAAAAAAAATGTCGAAAGCAAAAAACCCTGAGGATATTATGAATCCAGACGATGAAAACGCAATTGTTATCGAAGGGCTTGTAAAGAGATTTGGTGATGTTTTAGCTGTTGATGATTTGAATCTTGAGATAAAGAGAGGAGAACTCTTCGGCCTTTTAGGTCCTAATGGTGCTGGTAAGACAACAACGATAAACATTCTCAGTGGGTTATTACAACCAACAAGTGGTACTGCTTATGTAGGCGGTTACGATGTAAAGAAGGATCTTAAAAAGATTAAGGAATTGATCGGTGTTTGCCCTCAGGAAGCAGCAGTTTTTAAATTTTTAACTGGTAGAGAAAATATTGAGCTTTTTGGAAGTCTCCATGGGATGTCGAAGAAGGAAGCTAAGGAACGAACTGAAGATCTTTTAAAACAAGCAAATTTTACTGAGACTAGTAAAAGAAAAGCAAAAGGGTATAGTGGAGGAATGGCTCGTCAATTAAATCTATTGATAGCGTTAGTTAATAATCCGCAAATTGCCTACCTTGATGAACCAACAGTAGGGATGGATGCAAGAGCTCGTCGAAAAACGTGGGAGTTTATTGGATCTCTTAAGGAGCAAAATAAAACTGTAATCCTTACCACTCATTACATTGAGGAAGCAGAAGCTCTCAGTGATAGAGTAGGGATTATCGATTATGGGGAATTAATTGCTCTTGGAACTCCAAAGGAGTTAATGAAGAAGCACGATTCTAAAAATTTAGAAGAAGTTTTTTTGAAAATAACTGGTAGAAGAATAGTGGAGGGAATTTAAAATGAATATACAAAGAATAGTAGCTCTGGTAAAGATGGAGCTTAAAAAGTTGATTAGAGAGCCAGCAACATTATTTTTAATAGTTATTTTTCCTGCAATGCTTACTTTAGTTTTTGGGTTGGGTTTTGGGGAAATGGAATCGGCAACTCCTGGAGTGAGTCAGTTTGACGTGATGGTACCAGGTTTGTATGCATTTGTATGTATCTTTATAATCATGACAGTAGCTCAGACTTTTAGTGAAGATAGGGAAAAAGGCCTTCTAAGAAGAATGAATACAACTCCTTTAACATCAGGAGAATTCATGGGAAGTCACATCCTCACAAACACGTTAATTTCAGTTATGCAGGTAATAATTGTTGTTGTCCTATCTTTTCTTATGGGATATCGACAATCAGGTGGCGCTGGAGGATTAGCAATCGCATTCATCTTTATGATCTTTCTTTCTGTAAGCTCTGTCGGACTAGGACTTATCACTGCTACTATTGCTAAAACTCCTGGAGCAGCTACAGGAATTGCATTCATATTTATAATGCCACAAATGTTTTTGGGAACATACATAGTCCCTACCAACTCCACCACTGCAATAATATCAATGTTTCTTCCTAGCGCTTATGTTACTGATGGAATTGTTATGCTTTTTAATGGCGATCTCCTAAATCCTCTTGTTTGGATAAAATTGGTGACGGTAATATTAATAAGTGTCGTAATTGTCATTGCTGGTATTCTATTATTTAAAAAGTATGGAAATAAATGAAGAGAAGATACAAATTCTATTTTTTTTTTTTTAAATTTTAATTTTTAACAAACTAATTCTTTAAGAAAGTTTAATCTTATATAATTGGCATGAAATTAAGCCCAATCCCTCAAAAGAGACAATAAATTCCGTATGTAATAGCAATTGAAGCAATCGTTATGTTTAAGTATTTAATTATCTTCTCTTTCTTCCACTTTAAGGAAGGTAAATTAATCATTGAACCCCATAGTATCATTCCTACCATTACTCCTAATGAAAAAATAGAAATCCCCATAATTATTATAAAAAGATTGTCTAATCCTAAAGTAAATACTAACAAAAGAAATAATTCATCATTAGATGCTAAACCTTGAAGTACACCTATAGTTACAATAGCGTTTGAATCCTTTTTTATTTTTAGAAAGAATTTTGACTTAGGTTTAAGATTAACATAATTCTGACTTGAAATATTTTTACTCGAATTTAAGGAATAACCTATATCTAATTTATAAATTAATCTTAGATTCTGGTATTTTCTAAAACTGAAAACTTTAAATTCCCACATTAACGTTAATGTACCTATTGTAATTAGCATGATAGCAACAATTATTTCAAAATTACTTAAAATCTTTTCAATAAAGAGGTCTTTGATGAAAAATATAATTATTGTTATTATACCGGCTGTAAAAGTGTGTCCAATTGCCCAAATAATTGATAACTTAAATGTTCTGGAAAAATTTGGTGAACGAATTAGGATTGATGATACAGCGATAACATGATCTACATCAAAGCTATGCTTTATACCTAAAAAAAAAGCAACAACTATTATTCCTATTAACGGTACTTCAATCATAGGTTGGACAAGTTTTTTTCAATATTACTAAATTATAAAATAATAATATTTATTAAAATTATGAAAAAATTATAAATTAATATTATTTTAAACTATTGATTTTGGTAGAAAATCGTGGAAGAATTCTATATTAAAAATATTGTTCTCATCTTTATTTAATAAATAAATTTTAAATTATACAAATTTATATTTTAATAAACTTCTGGTGAGAATATATTCACTTAATACTAACTTATTTCAACCAAATTAAAGGACCAAGTGTCTTACTTTCTTATCCAGATGAAAAACTAGAACAAAACGTGATAAATAAGCTCATAAAGTTCTTTGACTTAGATATTGATGACACATTCTTTGAAATCGTCCTAATTACAAAAAAAAAGAAGATTATTAATTTTAATTTTGAAATTGGGTCACCATGGGCTAGAGGTAATAAAGAATTTGTAATGTTATCACTAATAATGAAAAGGGAATATGAAAGTGAACAGTTTTATGCCTTCATTGTAGATGCAAGTTATAAAATTATAAAAACAGAAAATGTTTACAAAGCTCTTTACAAATATGACGATTTTCACGATAATGATATTGAAATTGATCTTACTTATGAACAGATAAAAACGATTCTATTTAGTTGTTTACAAAGTTTGATTAATAGACTAGAAAATAAATATAATGACAATAAAAAAAAAATTTCTTTTAATTTTCCTTAAACATATATAATTTATCTCCTCTGAAAAAGATCATAAAGTAGAAAGTAAATAAAATACGATTCTTTATTTGAATTTACAAAATTTTATAATTTAGTATTTATATTAATAAATTGGGAAAACAATGATGATTTGAACTGCGTTTTCGAGGACTCATAAGACTAAAAAATGACTATGAAGTGCAAAACAACGCAAAAATTCAGAGTTTAGTAATCAATAAATGCAAAAACAACATGGGCTCTTTACCTAGCAACGGTAGGTTCCAAAGCAATGAGGTTTGAGTCAGTACCCTATTTTGCGACATGATTATGTCCCGAAAAGGCATATAAATTATTGCCTGACACGAGAGAACATTTTGGATTTTGAGGTATACCCTCTATATGAGAAAGTAGTGTTAGTGTTTAAGGCTACAATAAATATGCTGAATTAAAACGAGGTTAAAACATTCCAGCATTATCAGATCTAAAAAGCTCCCTAACATCTTTTGATAGCTCTGCCTGATCAGCTTGTAAATATCGATTTAATACTTTAGTAATTTTTGGAGCCCATTTCTTCATGGTTGATCGTATAAACCCAATTTGAACATTTTTATCAGTGCTTATAGATAGCACACCTTCCCCAACTTTTATTGAAAAAATCATTCCTTCATCATATTCAGTAATTTGTAAATTTATTGATCCATAACCAAGAATATGTCCTTGTTCCTCACCAGCGACGAAGACCGCACTACTAATGGCTCCAATATTCTCAACTGAAACTCCATTCTCCTCAGTAAACCTAAACTTAGTTTCACTTAAAAAAGTAATTCCAGTATCATCGCATAAAAGGACATCTTTTAATCCCGATGTGCTATTTATGATAGCCGACATAATTCTTTTTAAGATTAGCTCATCTTCGGTATAACTCAATTCTTTTTTTACCTGACACGTTAGTTTTATCAATTTTAAGTAGTATATTAAAGGTTTAAATTTATTTATTTAAAATAGAGATTATATTTTTACCTTACACCTACTTTAGTAAATCAAGAAATTTAATCTATAAAAATTTAATTAAACAATTTGTTTTACTACGGTTCGCAATAAAAAATATTTTTGAATTCTTTTCAGTTAATATTTTCCCTAGAAAAGCTCTTGCGATTTAATTAAGGATTTTAATGGCTTCATTCGCTTTTTGTAGTTTTTAGATTTTTCCAATAAAACCAATAACTTGTAATTTTTTGATTTATCTAAATCTTTTTTGATTTTAATCAAATTTGAATCCTCTATAAAATCTTTCTTTTTAATAATTGCAGATAAAGCTAAAGTGTTTTCAAGCACCCAGAGTTTCTTAGAGATTTTTGAAGCAACAGTGAATCCATGTTTGTCTGTTATTACCCCAGCTACAAAATTTGGAAAATTTTTTTCAATTCTATATAAAAAATAATTAACATCATCTTGATTTATTAAATCATCCAATTTTAATACACCTATTCTAACTAACTGATCTATATGATAGTTTAAAATAAGAAGATTTAGTCATTAATTGATATAATATGAAGATGATATTATTAGGATACAATTATCAAGGAGATTTCTCCAAAAATTTTAATCATCAGAACTATATCGTTGTTCTTTCCAAGGATCTGCGCTGTTAGAATAACCTTTCCTTTCCCAATACCCCAATTTGTCAGTTTTTAAAAGATTAATTTTTACAACCCATTTAGCACTTTTATAGAAATAAAGTTTTGGGATCACCACTCTGACCGGCCCTCCGTGCTTGTCATCGATTGGAAGATCCCCATAAGTAGTTGCTAATATTGAATTCCTCTCTAATAAATGTTCTATTGGAACGGTGGTTGTAAAATTCTTATCAGCACATTGAAATTCAACAAATTTCGCTGAACTATTTGGTTTTATAATGGTAAAAAGCTTTTTAAATGAAATCCCTCCCCATCGCGTATCAAATTTACTCCATGATGTGACGCAATGGATATCTTCTACGATTTCGATATCTTCTACTCTTCTTAAATCCGCAAGCGTTAAAATCAAAGGATGCTCAATTTCACCCTCAATTTCTAGTTGATAATCTTCTCTATTAATGTGAGCAATCTCTCCCTTTTGTAATACTGGAAATCGTTTAGTTTCGTGTTGACCAGGTGGTAACCTTGAGTTTTTATGATTTACTGGATTATTTTTCATTGGATTTTTTAATCGTAAAATTTTGAATTCTGTTTAGAAGATAAAAGATTTCAATTTATTCCACCGTTACTTAAAAAATAATTTTAAGTATATAGCTCATAAATTTCTATTATTTGATTTTTTTTTTAAATGAAATTCCAAGGCTTAAATTCTCGACAAGTTCACTAAAACGGTTTCGTACTGTAACTTCAGTTACACAGCTCGTGTTTGCTATTTTTCTTTGAGTCCTTTTTTCATTAGTTAATATGCATGATGCATATATTGCTGCAGCACAAACACCCGTTGGACCTCTACCTGAAGTTAATCCACGCTCTTCTGCCATTCTGATTATTGATTTTGCTATTTTCTGGCACTTTGGGGGTAATTCTAATTCTGAAATAAATCTCGTAAGGAAATCAATAGGTTTGGTAGGGTTTAAATTCAATTGCAATTCATTCGAAATGTATCTAAAAGAACGACCAATTTCTTTTTTATCTACACGAGCAACTTCAGCGATTTCATTTAACGTACGGGGTACTTTGTACATTCTACAAGCAGCGTATAAACTTGCTGCGGTTACACCTTCTATACTTCTTCCACGTATAAGATGTGCCCCCACTGCGTCGCGATAGATTTTAGCTGAACATTCTCTCAAATTTTTTTGAAGATCTAAATTTGAAGCCATACGGTCAAGTTCACTTAATGCGAATGTAAGATTCCTCTCTGTTGCATCACAAACTCTTATACGACTCTGCCACTTTCGAAGTCTGTATATTTGACCTCTTAATTTTGCAGGGATTTCTTTTCCAAAAATATCTCGATTTCTCCAATCTATCATAGTACTAAGACCCTTATCATGAATCATATATGTCATAGGTGCCCCTGTCCTTGTCCTCTTTTTCTTTTGATCAGCATCAAAAGCTCTCCATTCAGGACCTTGGTCAATAAAATTTTCTGAATGTACTAACCCACATTCCTCGCAAACTAATAAACCTCTATTTTCATCAAAAAAAACATCTTTTCCGCATTCTGAACATATATTATTTTCACTAATTAACGATTCTTCTGATGCTGTTTCCAATTCTTTCCAACTTGAAATATTTCACACCTTTTTTGAAAATAATTCTTATGATTAAAAGATCTTCTATAAAACTAGTTTATTTTGGTGAAAAATTTATCATTAGGGTTGATAATATGATTAGGAAATACTTTTACTGAAATGAATGGTAATCTTACCGGACCAAAAATATCTTTAATAAAACCAACTTTTTCATATTGCTCATTAAAGATTGGTTGTTTGAATATTTTTTCAAGATTGTTATACCATTTTTTTACTCTAAAAATCTGGTGTTTTTTGTTTGATTGCCCAAGATAAAACAAATCCAATTTAACCCAGTTTTTCTTCAAGAAATCCCCTTACTTACCGTTTTAAAATTAGAATAAATGATGTTGGTTAGTATTTAAATATAATGTTTTTTACTATATATTGTTACAAAAATAAAAACTAAGGGATTAATAAATACATCCTTGGTTCAATAAATTTAAGGTTTTAGAAGTAGTTTTTTTGTAATTGATATTTCTTTTTGCATTCGCATTCATATAAATTTTCCTCTAATTCATCTAGATTCTGATTTAAAACGAAGTTGTTAAGTACTTTCCGTGCTGATTGTTCGCATTCTCTTTTTAAGCAATTATGAATTCCTCTTTTAGTTCCGGCTCCAGAAGGATCGCACAATATTCTTATAGAATTTAGATCATATTGATTTATTGATTTTTTCAAACATTTAAAAAGTGAATAATACCATGGAGTTTTGTACTTTCCTTGAAACCATAAATATTCTACAAGAGTATTTTTTTGAATATTCATCGGGTTAATGGATATTGAATTTATCTTTAAATTAATAAGTTCTTTTAACGAGTGTGAACAATCATCTACTGCGGCTTGTTCATTTAAAAATGGGGGTTTGAATAATAAATATGCTTTCACACCAATTCCATGTTGTTTACATCTTCTTAAAACATCTTTAAAATCATCAATGAAGGCATTTTTATTAATATAGTTATTGCGAATGTAATCGTCTACAGTTTCAAGCCCAATTGCAACTTCGATATATTTTTTATCAAGAAATTCTCTGATTTCTAATAACTTTTCATCCGTAATATATTCACTTCTAGATTCAAGAACAACTTCCTTAACTTTTTTAATATTGGCGATTTTTTCATATAAATTTCTTCTTACATTTGTAGATATTTCATCATCATCAAAAAAACTTCCAGAATTAAATATTTTAAGAATATAATTATTAGGATCTTCAGAGATCTCACCAATTTTATTGCTTAATACGTAATCGAATTGTTTTATGATTTGAGTGTCATGAATACCTTCAATACAGGCATCTCGGATATATCCGCACATAGAACAACCCCCCGATTCACTTGTAGCCCAACTACAGCCTTTGGTCCTCAAAATTATTGTGAGTTCTTTTCCTATTTCATGGAATAACCTTTCTCTTTTTATCCAAAAACTAGTGGGAGATTCTAACTGTTCTTCCTTTAATCTCACTCTACTTTTTAGACCTTTCTGTCTAAAAAACTTAATTTTTTCTGTAACAGATTTCATTGGTTCTTTAACTTTTTTTTTTTTTCAATTATTTCTGCAATCCTTCCAGTTGAGGTATTCTTTAAAAAATTACGCCCAACTAATAGTTTTCCAGTTCCTATTATATCATTTTTCGATTTATTAAAAATTATTACTTGATTATTTGGTATAAGATCATTGCTATAATCTAATACTCCAGCTCGAAACAATGTACTTCCATTAATCACATCTCCATTAAAAACAATAGAATTTTTGTTAAATGTTGATGGAGATTGGATTAACTTATTTAAACTTGTTATAGTTAAATTAATTTGGCCAGTGGGGGAGTTGAATACTCCTATTTTCTCTTTAGTTTTTAAATCTACTAAGTTAATTTGACTCTGTTTCCTATTTCTTAAGAGTTTTACACCATTTGAAATGATTTTTCTTCCTGAGCCAGGGCCAAATTGGTAATCTAGTATTTTAATAAACTTTTGATTCCAAGATTTTGATGTATAATCGCCCCCCTCAAAATGTCCTTTATTTGAGTAAAAATCTTTAAATTCTTCGATTATTTTTCCTAAAGATCTGAGAGAATCATCTGACGTAGTTTTTCCATGAATATTAGTCATGATTATATTTTGATCTAGTTTTGCAGAAGCAATTTTTACAATTTCATGATAGTCCTCCTTTAGATAACAAATTACAGGAATATTCTTATCATACTTCTCTAACATTTTAATAAGCATTCCCGCAGTAATGTTTATTTCCTCATTATCCCATTCACCAGTGACAGAGATATCATAAGAATTAACTGGGTAAACATCTTCTAATTGTCTTGGAATTACTCCTAAAGGGGATGTAATAATAAATTCTTGAAAGGTTGGAAATTCTGGAAATTTTTTTAATACAGTTTGAAATTTCTGATGAGACTTTGACTGTGAGTATGGCTTTTTGGCAGAACACGGCAATAAGATGATTAAACTCGTCCATGGGTCTGGTTCGAAATTTTCTACAGCTCTCTCTCTAAATTCTCGGAAATCAGGTCTATAATATGAAATTGGGCCATAACATTGGACTCTTTTAACTTTTTGTGTTGTAGGTGTGTCATAACGAATTTGATCAAAATAATCTTTATCCAATAATTTTAATGCAGATATTACATTAGTATCATCAAAAGAAGACTTTTCAACGAATCCACGGTAATCTTCAAAAGTTAAATATTGCTTAATTTTATTCATGTAATTAGTAGCTGTTATTAAATTATGTAAGCATAATAAGTCAAATTTTTCAGGAGAAAATCTATTATCAATTAAATTTTTTAAATTTCCTTTACAAACAACACAAGAACAAGGTAAATATTTCATCTTATATATCGGAAGCAAATATTCTATGGTATCATAGAAGTTATTTGCTGATAAATATAATAAATAAGAGCTGTCAATCAAATCTATCCCTAAATATACTAATATAGGATAAATTTTTGGTGTTATCCTTCCTGAAGCCATTATGATGAGATTGTTATCTAATATTCTTTTTATCTCAGAAATTATTTTTAAAATATTACGAAAGTTACTAAGATTATCAAAAAGATCCGCTATGTTCAAAATTTTAATGTTTTTATTCTGCTTGATTAAAGGGATGTACAAATTAAATAATTCTGTGTAATTGAATACTTTTATTGATAACCCAAAATGAAGATTTGAGTATAATTTTAGGATTTGATCTACATGTAAAAGGTAATTTTCTATTTCGTTTTTGGCAAATTCCTTAGTAATACAAGTTGTAGGAATATTAAAAGGGATTATTGATATAATGTTATCTTCAGAGAAAGTTATAGTATTTTTCAGCAAAATATCTTGGAATTTTCTCAGTGTTCCGTTATTCATAAAAATAAATCCAGTATTTTTGAATTTCTCCTTTATAAATCCGATTTTTAGGAAGATCTCTTTAGACACTTTAAATATATCATGATTCTCGAATTCTTGAATGAAATTTAATTGTCTCATTAACGCACTTTTAATTGGAATTATTAAATTGGGAGTAGAAATAAATAGTTTTCTTTCAATTGAGAATAATATACGACCGAGACGAGAATAACCAATCCGGCTAGACAATACTTCGAAAAAATATTTCATAATTTCAATAAAAAGTATTATACAATTGAATAAAACTTTATTCACATCAAAATAAAATCGCTAACCCTAGTGGTAGTTACACCAACATATGCTGTAAAATTTTTTTTCAATATAATCAAAAATTCGAATATTTAAGCTACATCCATTTTATCTAATCTTTATTTGATTCTTTTATGAATTTTTAAAAAAGAATCGAGACCGGGTTTTATGTTAAGATAATAATCCGCTGTGGTTCGAAATTCTTTCATATTAACTAACATGGTTCCTAATATTGTATCAAGGTCATTAATTTTATCAATTAAGTCTGAATGTAAATGGTCAGTGTCAATGTAAGTAAGTTGCATTATTGCTCAAATAGTTGTTAACAACGATTCTTATGGAGAGATTCTATATGATCTATTCGATGCTTGGGGGTACGAATTCGTTTTCCTAAGGCTTCTTGTGGGAAGATTTACTGAATACATGAACATAATCATTTTTAATGATATATTCCTTCAAATGCTAAATCTTCCTTAATTTTTTTATTTATTTAAATTAGAACTTCTGAACTTACAACTTTTCTATATTTTTTTAAAATAGTAAAAAATTTGTGTATGGTTTTAACTCGTCCAAAACAAAATTGGTAAACGTGTCTTCAATTTCCTCTGAATGATATAAATTCCGTATGAAACTACCGTAATCTTCAATTTTTTTAACTCTTACAATTGCTAATAGACCATACTCTTCGCCAATTCTGTACAAATCCGTTATTTCTGGTTTTTGCTCAAATTTGAGGGCTAGTTCTTCGTATTTAGAAGGATCTTTTGGTTTAGTTTTAAGAAAGAATTTCCCTTCAAATCCTAATTCTTTTGGTCTAAAATTCATAGCATAATTTAGTATAATTTTGTTTTCCTCTAAAATTTTTATCCGATTGTGGATTGTTGATTGAGATATCTCTTTTTCATATCTCTTTTTCATAATGTCTCGTATTTCATATGTAGAAAGTGTTTTCATGCCTTGATTTTGTTGTAGAATTTCCAAAATTGAATAATCTGTCTCATCTATGACAATTTGACTTGTTATTAAACCAGATAATTTAATTCCATTTATTTTATATATTTGAAGTCGATAACAACAACTAGAAAAGTTTTTGCTTTTCTTTTTCATAAATTAAATAGTATTGTTGCATTTTTATTTAAATCAACTTATTCTGAATATAGAGGGCATATATTTTTTTTAGATTTAAATGACACAAATCGTGTTCTATCAAATCAAGAAGAATATTCTTTAGATTCAATAAAGAATTATATTAAAGAGGGAGACGTTGTTGTTGATGTTGGAGCAAGTATTGGAATGTATACTTTAGAAATGGCAAAGTTAGTTGGAGATAAAGGAAGAGTTATAGCATTTGAACCATTAAAAGAAGGGTTTGATTTAATGAAAAAGAATGTGCAGTTAAATAATTACGAAGATAGAGTTAGAATTTATAACAAAGCAGTTACAAATAAAACAGGAAAAGGTAAATTGTTTTATTGTCCTTATCACATTGGAGCTTCTATTATGTATAATACTTTTGATGATAGAGAAGAAATAGAAGTTGATACAATTAAACTCGATGATTTTTTTGAAGATACAGGTAAAGACATAAGTTTTATTAAAATTGATGCTGATGGAAGTGAATATTTTATATTGAAGGGTGGGGAAGAAACTTTGAAGAAAACAAAGAATATGATTATAGAGTTTGTGCCAGAAAATATAAAATCACAAGGAGCAACTCCTAAAGAATTTTTAGGTCTAATTAAATCATATGGGTTTAAGATTTATTCTATAAATGATAGTAAGGAAAAAATAGAATCTGGAGATTTAGATTATTTGTTAAATAGATTTCAAAGTGGCGATGATGATATGAAAGGGTTAGCAGAATATATAAATCTTTTATGTGTAAAAGAGGAGAAAGATGGAAAAAGAATTTAATTTGAGTGATAAAAGAATGAGTAATGTACATAAT
>LAZR01001246.1_pt1 | contig 16506 bp, 15 predicted proteins | sample 329461 | NCBI WGS metagenome assembly LAZR01 (sample SAMN03002196, study PRJNA259156) | marine sediment metagenome | biome: sea floor; feature: Hydrothermal impacted sediments; material: marine sediment; isolation source: Loki non-amplified sample from Loki's castle hydrothermal vent sediment ...
AGACGTGTCTGTTCGGCCCTGTCACGATTCCGAAGGTGACGGGCGGGGTTGCGAAGGAGCAGCTTCGCAGCAAGATCGACCACGAGAAGGATCCCACGAAGCGCGAGCGGCTCGTTCGTGGGTTGCAGCTTGGCAGGCTTTGGGCGATACTGGCGGAAGGCGTCGAGCACAACGGTCAGCTGCTCTATCCTATAGAGCTGACAGCGCCTGAAGACATCTCACAGGTCTACGCACAGCTCGCCGGCGACGGTTGGGATCGCAGCATCCAGCACATCGCGCTGGAGAAGCAGCCTGCGAAGTGTCTTCGTCGGGCAGGGGTCGGCTTCGCGATAGACCTCTTCCACACCAGCCACAGAGACGAAAGCGAACGGCACTACGAAGCGAGCCGGGAGCGTCGTCAGGGCAGCAACACTGATGCGGCCCAGGCCGGAAAGAAGAAAGTGAAGCAGCCTCAGTCCAAGCCGAAGCAGGAAGCCGTGACGGCGTAGTACACGTAGGGACCACCGGGGCAATCGGGCGGGCTTGTGCTCGCCCGATTTGCCCTTCTCTTTTTTTTTGCTATGCGCTTGACTCAGAGTTTCATTATTGTTATGCTGGAGGTCGCTGTTGAGGAGGAAACTATGGGAGAGCTTCCGCCGCTGGGCAGAATCAAGCCTATTCGCGTGCCGGAAGGTAAGGAAGATGAGTACGGGGAAGACAGGCAGGGCAATCCAATCCATTTGCAATATGGACAGGATGATGATATTCCCGGCACAGTTCTTCCCTCTGCCCGTCCCGCCACGGTGAGCCCGGACGGTCGCACCAGCACTGGTGGTGGCAGTCCGGGTTTCAACGTCAGCGATCTGAATATCCCGCAGAACATTGTGACCTACGATGAGATGGGACATCAGGTCGTTACACAGGTCAGCCGTGCTGACCTGATCGCCGGGGGCACCGGACCTGTCGAGCGGCATGATCCTCGACATCAGGTGACTCCTGTCGAGATAGATAGTCGAGGACGGAAAGCGGAAGACATCTTCCGCAATGTGACAGGGGCCGCGAAGTCTTTGCCGCCGCCGCCTCAGCTCGGTCCGAGGAATAGCTGGGGCTACATACCACTCATCGAGGAGGGAGGGTCGCAAGTGGCTAAGCAAGGTGCTAAGAAGCGCAAGAAGAAGCAGGGCAAGACTTCCCGCCGCGTCAGAAAGTCTGCGTCCACGCCGTCGCCCACACCGCCACCCGTGCCGGTTCCCCCGCCCGCGCCGATAGCCGTGCAGCTATCAGGCTCGTTTGGCACGATCACGCAGCACTTCAGCGGGATCATCCGGCAGGGCGTCTCACTCGTTCTCGTGACCGATCACAGGCAGATTTCGCAGGCATATTCGCCACCTCCGGCCACCGGCGAAGAGCCGATGGAGATCACCGTCGAATGGGGTAACGAGAAGGTAGTATGCTATTGGGTTGGGTTGAGTTTCACAATGCCTGATGGATCTGTTACGTTTACAGTCTTGCTGGCTGAAGAGACTGGACAAGCCAACGGCTCTGAGGTAGAATCGGCGCTGTGATAAGAGGAGCTCGCAGTGTCGAGTGTAGTAACAAAGCACTGTCTGAATTGCGACAAGCGCAAACCAGCGCTGGAATTCTATGAGAGTAAGACCGCTATTGATGGGCTACGTAGCTGGTGCAAGTCGTGCACAAAGGCGGCCATGCGTACTTGGCATGCGAAAAACCGTGAAGCAGTTAGTAGTAATCATCGTAAATACTACAACCGCAATCGAGCGGAAATACTAGCGCGTCAACGGTCTCGACAAAAAGCTATTCGGGAGTACAATCGGGACTACTACCAACGAAATCGAGATAAGGAATTGGTGAGGCAACGCGGTTACTACGAGTCTCACAAAGAGGAGATCTCCCGTAAGAAGCGATCAGATCATAGCCGACAGGTTGGGCGCAAGTGGAGACAGAAGCAGTCAGAATCGAATCCGCAGTACAGAATCGCTCGCAACTTGAGAACTCGGCTGTACATGGCAATCAGAAATGGCACCAAGCAGGGTTCAGCCGTGAGAGATCTCGGATGCAGTCTGTCAGGTTTCATGGCTTACATGCACGATAAGTTTGAGCCTGAAATGACTTGGGAAAATTACGGCTCAGAGTGGCATATCGACCATATTAGGCCGCTGTCCTCATTCGATCTAACCGATCGAGAACAGATCAAGCAGGCATGCCATTATACGAACTTGCAGCCGCTCTGGAAATCGGCTAACCTACGTAAAGGCGCATGGACAAGTGAGGTGGCGTGACGTGAAGAAGGACTCCCAGGCTAGGGTCGGTCGGACGAAGTGCGATTTCTGCAATCAGCCATCGAAGCGGGGGATTGGGCAGTACCTCGTCTGCGAGGTACATGCCTATCGAGCAAGTCATGAGCACGTCAAGGAGGCGACAGATGCCTCGGATATGCCGCTAAAGGCCGCTCCGATCAGCATGAGCGAACAGCATCAGGGATAATCTATGACCATGCTCAACAATGCTTTCCCTCAACTGCCCAACCAGGGCGCAACGCTTCGTGGCGACTTTCGGCGCCACGCAACGGCCTTTCCTGATCCTTTCTTCGACTACGCTTCGACACAGATGCCTCGCAGCCTCTACGACGTCATGAAGTGGTGCGAGTTCATTTGGATGACGAATGGTATCTATCGTACGGCAAGCCAGCGGATCGTTCGATATTTTCTGACGAAGGTCGAGCTGGAAGATGCTGGCGATGACGAGAAGGAGAAGTACGAGGAGTTTCTCGACAAGCAGGTCAAGATCATAGATGTCCTCGCTGCGATCGGGGACGACTGGATGTGCTACGGGAACTCCTTTACGTCTCTCAACATTCCATTCCGTCGATATCTCCGCTGCCCTCGTTGCAAGCACGAGCGGTCGATCAACAATCTCAACTACACCTTCGAGCAGTGGGAGTTCAGAGCAAAGTGTCCAGCTTGCACTTATCGGGGTGCGTTTGAGCGAAGTGACAGGCGTAGTGTCGAGCAGGACAAGATCAAGATTGTTCGCTGGTCACCGCATGAGATCCGGCTTCTCTACCATCCGGTCTCCCATGACATGAGCTATTACTGGATTCCGCCTGCCGACTTCAAGCGAGAGATCAGAAAAGGCAACAAATTCTACATTGCGACGACACCGTGGGAGATCATCGAGGCAATCCGCAAGGATCAGTGGTTCAAGTTCCACCCAGGTGTTATCTATCATGTCAAGGAAGAGACGATCGCGGGCGTCAGAAATGCCGGCTGGGGCATTCCTCGTATCATGTCGAACTTCAAGCAGGCGTGGTACGTGCAGGTGCTCAAGCGGTACAACGAGGCGATCGGGCTCGACTACATCGTGCCTTTCCGCGTCATTACGCCGGCGAAGGGGCCGGGCACCGGTGAAGTTGATCCGCTCTACCATACGAACATTGGCTCATTTCTCGGCCGCGTGCTCGGCATGATTCAGAAGCACCGGCGCGATCCGGCACAGTGGAATGCGCTACCGTTCCCGATCCAGTACCAAGCGCTCAGCGGCGAAGGTAAAGACCTTGCGCCGACCGAACTCATCGCCGCCGGCACTGATGAGTTCCTCGACTCGATGGGTTTCCCGGCTGAGCTCTTCAGAGCGACACTCAGTGTTCAGGCGGCACCGATGGCGCTTCGTCTCTTTGAGCGCACGTGGACGCATCTCATATCGGCGCTCAATGGCTGGATCAACTGGTTCTTCGAGCAGGTGACGAATGTCCTCAACTGGGAGGACATCAGCGGACGGCTGCAGCCGACGACACTTGCCGAGGACATCGAGAAGAAACAGATCCAGTTGCAGCTGGCTTCGGCGCAGCAGGTTTCGAAGCAGACCGCTTACTCACCGTTCGGAATCAACTATCGTCAAGAAATCAAGCGCATGTTCGAGGAGGAGCAGTTCTTCCAGGAGGAGAGCAAGCGGTTCCAGAAGGAGCAGGCCAAGGCACAGGAACTGGAGCACACATTCGAGGCGGCTGAGCAGATGGCTGCTGCGGGTGGAATGATGCCGGGAGCAGCTGGACCAATGGCTCCGGCATCTGCGATGGGGCCGACGCCGGCGGCTGGTCCTGCTAGTGGCACTACGCCAGAAGACTTGATGGCACAGGCCGAGCAGGTAGCCATGCAGATGCTTGGGATGCCGTATGAGGCCAGAAAGTCTGAGCTTCTCAACCTGAAAAAGTCCGATCAAACCCTGCACGCCCTTGTTATCCAGAAAATGCAGGAGATTCGGGGCAAGGCCAAGCAGCAAGGCGGTTTCCAGGCTCTTCAGCAGATGGTTGGCGCACAGGCTGGATAGTTGTAAGTATGGAGCTGCTTGATGGCGCTTATACTCCCCCACAGCGCGATGATTCATATTCCCAAGACTGGCGGTACTTGGTGTCGTGTAGTCGTACGGGATATAATCAAGCTACGATACTTTGAAAGTAATCCAGCGGGACTGGCCGGCCATCACAATCACGGTGGATTGTATCAGGCATATGAGTCGGTCATGCTCGATGACTGGCGCTTGAAACATCCAAAGCCCAAAAAGCGTTTCATCTTCTCGTTTGTCCGGCACCCTGTTGACTGGCTTGCAAGTCAGTGGGCTTTTGTACGGCGAAAGTGCGGTAATGAGCGTACCAAGACAGGCTTTTGGGCTCTACGCTGTAATTCTGAAACCTTCGAAGAGTTTGTACGACGTCTACTGGATATTCACCATGCTTCTATTGCTGAAGGTATAATGCTGAAACACTTGAATTACATACGCCAGCCGGATGGTAGTTGGCGTGAAGGTCCACATGGAATAGACTTCGTCGGGAAAACAGAGCATCTTGTTGATGATTTCATACACGCCCTTCAGTGGGCTGGCGAACAGTTTGATGAAAAAGCTGTACGCGCCGTTCCTCCTGTGAATGTGGCAGGGCGGTTACCTGAACTTCGCGAACGACGTTGCCTTAGCACAGAACTATACCAAAGCATAGTACAAGCGAATGCTCTGCTGTGTCGCTTGTTTGACTATACTTAGAAAGTTCAGGATGCAATATGTCATTGGCAGTGGTTGGTGGTGTGACCATGCAGCTGGATTGGGCGCACATCAGAATAAGTGCGTAGGGCACCCCATCATTCGAAGTCTACCGTGGCATGACATCTGGAAGTACTTCATCTTCCGCTACACAACTCCCCGTAAAGTAGTCATTGTGGATTCCGCTTCTCCCGTGACACCTGCAGCAGATGCTCGCATTGAATTTATTTCGCTGGATAGGAACTACCAGTATATTCGGACATGTCGTGGTGTTGGCAACAGCTACAATGGCTGGCTTCGAGGGTTTGCCTTGGGTGCTTGGTACGCCTGGAGTTGTTCCTGCGATTTCATTTATGTCGAGCAAGACTGCTTGGTTGTTGGTGAAGACTGGCCCCAAGCACTGACGAAGATGGCAGAAGGGCGCTATCCACTTTTCGGGCGTAAATGCAACTCACCCTTGCAGCAGAGTTTGGTCTTTTTGCCGTATCGGCGTATCCCCGAATTTCTTCATGCTCTCATGGCTATAAAGAGCAGTGCGTCGATGATCTGTGAAAGTGCATTTTTCAAGACGGCAAAGAGAGTACCATTCAGGCTACTGCCTTTCGGCGTTGGACGTACGCGCCCAATTGACTTTTCTGCCAAACAGCTCTATGGGCAGCACTGGACACGCCAGGAGTTGATGCTGTTAGCCAAGCGCGAAGGCGTCGTAAAGAAGGTACAGGCACTATTCACGGCCTGGACGAATGCAGGAGCATAAGAATGTCGCAAGCACTGAGACTGCAGTTACAAACAACGACGTTGTGTACGGCCAAGTGCTTGATCTGTCCCCATCGTAATTCGCCTGTATTGCTTCACGGCGGTGTCATGACAGACGATATCTACAGCCGTGTGCTGGCGGCCGCGGCGGGAATTCGTTTCCGCAAAATTGCCTGCTACATGCAAGGAGAGCCACTGACAGATCCACAGCTCGCTGAGCGACTTGAAGAGCTGAGCAAGCGATTGACATTCGACCTGCTGGAGCTCTCGACCAATGGTTCGTTGCTCACTTCAGCTAGAAGTGCACGTCTGGTTTCTGCGCTTCAAACGATGCCTAGCCATGTTACGCTCTCTTTTTTCGGTACGAACAAGCAAGACTACGAACGCATCACTGGGTTGCCGTTCGAACAGACTTTGGCGCATGTTTACGAGTTCCTCAAACTAACCGATCATACACATATTGGTCGAAGCATCGTAGCGCTGGGAGACGAAGTACAGGTACGTGACTTCTGGCACCAGCAGACCGCCAAGCTACGCCGGGTGCCCCGTCTCAAGCTGCTCAGAGTCAACAATAGAGCAGGATATGGCTCAGGTGCAAAAGCAGTAAACCAGCCGCCGTCCCGGTTTCTGCGTTGTTGTCGTATCCAGCAATGGATTCATGTCAGCTGGCGCGGCGACATCATTCTCTGCTGTAACGACTACAAGCACGCTGTTGTGTTCGGTAATGTGAAAAACAACACTGATCTAGTCAAACTGCAGCAGCAGATACCTGCTTGTTGTAGGCAGCTGGCTACGGCTGGTAGTTTGCCTTGTTACCGTTGTGACATGAAAAGCATTGGGCAAGGAGCATCGTGAGGTGAGTGTTATCGATTATCGTGGGTGGCATAAGAACTCACGTATCTTCGTGCTTGGTAATGGGCCAAGTCTGCGCAACGTTGATTTGCACGTTCTTGATAACGAGATCACGTTTGGCGTGAACCGAATTTGGCTGCACCCGTGGTTTCGGCCAATGTATTTTGTGGCCGAAGCTAGAGTACTTTTCAAACCAAAAGAGAATGTGACAGCTGCGTTACAGCTAGCAGTTCGAGGAACCAAGTTCATTAGTGGACGTTGCAGAAGTTTCTTCCCCAAGAAGCTGCCATCCAACCACGGTATTACGTGGCTGAACATCCAGACATCAAAAGACCCGCAATTCTCTGAGCACTGCGACCAAGTCGTGTGGTCAGGTATGAACGTGGTGTTTTCCGCGCTACAGTTGGCATTCTACATGGGGGCAACCAAGGTCTGTTTTCTTGGCTTTGAATTCAGTCAAGTCGAGGGCTTGGGGCAGCCAGCAGAGCACTGGTATTCAAATGAGCTCCAAAGAGACCAGCCAGTGGACAGGAGTCAGAGAGCTACTGCACTTAGGTATTTTGCGGTTGCGGCAAAACGCTTTCCGAATAGAATTGTCAACGCAACCCTGGAGTCACAGGTACAGTGCTTCCCCAAGGTTCCATTGGCTCAGTTTTTGAAGGAAACGCGGACATGCAAATCCACTACCTGATCCCAGCGCGCGCAGGCTCAACGCGGTTCCCTAACAAGAACCGCCTGCTGGTTCCTTTCGCAATGGAGCTGTTGCTGCCGAATACACGGATGCGGGAAGATGTGACGCTCTCAACTGACGATACTCGACTGATCGACGAATATCGCTCAACTGTTCGTGTAATCGAGCGGCCAGAGCATTTATGCCAACCCAAAACCAGCATGAAAGCTACGGCGATCCATGCTGCTGATCTACTTGATCTGCCGCCTACCTGTCTGCTTGTGATTCTGTATCCAACTTATCCGTGTAGAACCTGGCAAGATATCTGTGACTGTGTTGAGTTCTTCGTGAATCAGAGAGCCAAAAGCGTTCTATGTGCCGAACCGTTGCTTGATCATCCCATATTGGCGTTTGAATGGCTCGCTGATCACCGCGGTCAACCTGTCATCACATCAACCGTTTACCGAGGACAGGACCAGCTGGACTGTTTTCGGCTCTGCCACTATGTTGTGATCATCAGGGTTGACGAACTGACCCGAGTCAACAATCAGCTCTACAATGCCGAGACACACTTCTTTCGGCTGAAGAAACGACCGCTTGACGTAGACCATATGCGAGATATTCACGAGTTGAGGAATAGGCTATGAAGGTTACCTTTATCAATATGCCGGTACGAACCCATGCCAGGCCAAACAATATCCCACTTGGCATCTACTGCGTAGGTGCGGCCCTTCAGCGCAGCTGCGCGGTTTCGATGACCTACATTGATCTCAACCTGCACCGGCCAGATGATGAAGAAGAGCTTTCATCCTTGCTTCAGTGTGGTATGGATGCCGACCTCTTCTTGCTCTCTGGACTTATTACGACCCTCGCCTGGCAGCGGCGTATCACTGAGGTCATACGCCGGCAGCGGGCCGATGTGCCAATCGTCTCAGGTGGTGGGCTGGCAACAGACGTGGGCGAATCTCTTGTTCACTGGACTGGTATTGACGCTGCTTGCGTGGGTGAAGGTGAGCTGATCATTCAGGACATAGTCAGTGACGCAGCGGCCGGTCAGTTGAAGAAGGTATATGGACCAGTCATTCTCCGAGAGCTGGAAACCGGCGCCATTGAGTGGTGCGACGTTGTGGGGCTTGATACATATGTGCTGCATCCAGTGTGGGGACGTGTAGCCGCAAACTCATCCTATGTTCCATTCAGCGCGGAGCGGAGCGTCAATCTCATAACGTCGCGAGGATGCTCGCGGAGCTGTCGTTTTTGCTGTCGTTCTGCACTTGGCGGTAGGAGCTACCGTGGTCGAAATCCTGACGCTGTTGCTCGTGAAGTCGAGAAGCTGGTGACCTGGCTTGACCTCGACTTCGTTGGTTTCGTGGACGATAACTTTGCCGCTACGCCTCGCCGGCTTGTAGAACTGTGTGAGGTACTCAGCTCGATACGTCAACGCCACAACTTCACGTGGGGATGCCATGCTCGCTTTGACGAGCTTGACGACCCGGCTCGGCTTACCTTGATGGCTGAGAGTGGATGTGTCTACATTGGGTTTGGCGGCGAAAGTGCCGATCCCGATATCCTAGCTGCGATGAATAAAGGGAATGATCCTGAGCAAATGGCGCGTGTTATTAGCTGTTGTCGCAAGGTTGGGATTCATCCGAACGTGACGTGGATTGCAGGTTGGCCGGGGGAAACAGAGCAGCAATTGAAACGAACGATTCGCTTCATTCTGGAGCATGTACCAGAGAACAAGCGCCTTTTCGTTGCTACAGCTTATCCCAACACGGCGTTATACACCGACGTCTTGCCACAGATACTAGCGCAATTCGAGTCTGTTGAGGACTATGTGCTCATGCTTGAGGATGCGACAAAGCCGGTGATGAACTACTCCGCCATACCAGACAAACGCTACTATGAGCTTATGCAGTATATTCAGCTCGGTAAACTTGAGGAGCTTATACCGTGACAGTCTGTTTCGATATCGACGGTGTCATTGCCACAGTCGTTGATGATTGTGACTACAGCAAGGCGAAGCCGATCAGTGAAATGGTCTGGACAATCAGACAGCTCCATAAACAAGGACACGAGATCATACTCTACACGGCTCGGGGTACGAAGACAAAGATTGACTGGCGGGCCGTAACTGAGCAGCAAATGCGAGATTGGGGAGTACCCTTTGACCAGTTGCTGTTTGGCAAACCGGCGGCAGACTACTACGTCGACGATCGCTCGTTGTCGATTGCTGCAGCCAAAGATATGGCGACAGCTGGAGTTTGGAGCAGCTGTAGTCGAACTTTTGCACACCTGGATATCGACAAGTGGCTGGTCTCTGAACAAGAACTTCGCCGCTATTGGAGCAAGCAACTATCCTGGTTCGATTTTGGTGGAAAGACCGTGCTCGATTATGGTATTGGCGGCGGCTACTTTGGCAAGTGGCTCTACGAGGAGCAATCGATAGCGAAATACATAGGGGTTGACATTGCGGAACGGTCCCTCAAGAAGGCAGAAGAGGTACTTCAGCAATATCCACAGACTGAACTGTATCTAACACCAGTCAGGTTTTCTGAATTTGGTGTAACCGTTTTCACGTCATTAGCCTGCATTCAGCATTTCCAGTTGAAGAGTCAATACGAGGCGCTGCTCAAGAACGTGGAGAGCTCACGGATTGCAGATGTGGTAATCCAAATACGCCACGGCACCTCCCCGCACTTCAACCAATCGAACATAAGGTTGGGTTGTCTGACGAATGCAGCTGAGGTGGTGCGGTTGCTTCCATCCTACGTGCTTGAGCGCGCATGTCCCATACAAGATAGCAGCAGTTACCAATTCTTGCATTTGAACCGGGCTAAAGAAACGAGCTAACCATGAAGATCATTATTGTGGCAGAGTGTGGGATCAACCACAACGGATCTCTGCGTATGGCTGAGGCTTTGATCTGCCAGGCCAAGCGCAGTGGGTGCGACTACGTGAAGTTCCAGAAACGCACGCCGGAATGTTGCGTTCCCGAACACATGCGAGACACTATGCGTGATACTCCTTGGGGTAGGATTACGTACATGGAATATCGCGAGCGTATTGAGTTTGGCAAGGCCGAGTATGCCCAGATCGACGAGATTTGCCGTCGCGAGGGCATTGATTGGTTCGCCAGTGCGTGGGACGTGCCTTCAGCAGTGTTCCTCTATGACATGCACCACGACCATATCAAGATACCATCGGCCAGGCTCACTGATGACGTGCTTCTGGCTTACTGCCGAGCAAACTTTGGCACTCTGATTCTCTCAACAGGAATGAGCACGGAGGCTGAGATCGAGCACGCTGTGAGCTTGGCACGACCTGAGTGGCTTCTTCACACCCATGCTGTATACCCTGCTAAGTGTGAAGAGCTCAATCTCAGCTACATTCAATGGCTCCATCAGAAGTATCCGGAGCTGAAAGTTGGCTATAGCGGTCACGAATATGGACTCGTTACAAGCTTCAGTGCTTGCGGGCTGGGTGCGCGTATGATCGAGCGACATATCACCCTTGATCGGACGCAGTGGGGTTCTGACCAAGCTGCCTCAGTTGAGCCGTGCGGTCTCGACAAGCTTGTTAGAGGTATTCGCGATATTGAAATAGCGATAGGCTCAGGCGGCCCTCGTAAAGTTACCGTTAGCGAGCAAACGAAGCGGCAGCAGCTACGTGGCTCGTAACAGAGTTGAGGAATATCAAATGCATCGTGTTGTTTTTGGGGCCGGCACGCCGGCCAAAACGCCTCCGGATGTTCTGAGCTGTTTTACGGCAAAGAAATGCGTTCTCCTTGGGGATGAAGACGATCCAAACTTCGGTTTCAAAGCCTGGCGGTATAGCGAAGGTGATACCCTTCCGTTCGACAGTGACTCTGTCAGTTTCATTTTCAGCGAGCACTTTCTTGAGCATCTCACAGTCGAGGAAGTAGCGCCGTTCATTGTGGAATGTTCGAGAATTCTCGCACCCGGCGGAGTCATTCGTTCGGTTGTTCCTGACGCTGACTTGAGAAAAGATATACCGCCTGAGCCTGCAGGTTATCCAGGTCATAAATCCAGATGGACGGTGTTCTTACTGGCGGATGTTTTGAAAGCTGCTGGACTTGTTCCAGTGTTGTTGAAATACTGGGATAATGACGGACAACGTCACGACCAATTCCAGGCGATTGAAGAGGCGTACACCGGTCTCTCTGTTACGGATACAGATATGGTCTTCAGTGCTGCATATCTCAAAAGGCCGAATTCGCTCATTGTGGATGGGTTGAGCCCCGGAAAGGCGTGAACCTAGTGAGTTTCACGCATGTGATTGCCACTCGTTTCAATATCGGCAAAGGCACCAATGCGGCCTGGACGAAGCATCGTGGTCAGCTCTTGAGGCAATACTGTGCTAAAGGTATAGAGGCGCAGATTTTCAAGGATTTCCGGTGGGTCTTACTTGTAGACGAAAACACGCCCGCTGCCGTGCTTGCTCCTATTGTCAAGGGCTTGCCTTGCGATATTCTTCATGTTGGTCGTCTCCAGCCTGGTAAGCGCCCACCCTGGCCTAAGAAACTTGCAGCGTGGTGCAAGCAACAGGCAAAGACCGATTGGCTCGTCACTACGAGATTGGATAGTGATGACGTTTTGCATCCGAAGTATATGGCAGAGATTGCGGCTGCTGTGAGGCCGAAAACTGAGAGTCTGGCTTTCCTTGGAGGGTATCTCATTCGTGTTCCGGAAAATCGGGTTATCTCGGTGAGGAAGACAACGACGAATTTTCAGTCTGTTGTTGAGCCAACAAGAGACGCTCATACGGCATATTCTGCACCACACGGTAGGATCAGGTTACGGTACCCTCCACGTATTCTGTCTGTATGGCCTCGTTGGTTGATAGTTCAACACGGAGAAAACACGCGGGTAGGTGATCTCAAGGTCAAACCCATACGCTGGAACGTGTTTACTCGGGATTTTGGTTTCTTGTTTTCACAAGCAGACAAAAGGTGATTCAATGAGAGCAGTGATTGCAGGGCCATATATCGGTGAGTTCGGCTGGGAGCTCTGTGAGTTCCAGGGACACGTGCGCACGCAGGCAGCTCATGCCGACAAGGTTATTGTTTGCAGTGCGAAAGGACGGGAAGCGCTTTATGCGGATCTTCAGCCAGTATTTCTACCCCACAAGATTCAAGGCTGCGGCGAATGCCATGGAATGAAGCCCTGTCAAACGCCGGCAGAATTACGCAATGCGCACGACGATTTAGATCGGCGTAGTAAACACCTGCGTGGGCGGGGCTGGAATGTGCAGAGAATTGTGCCAAAAGGGAGTATTCGCTATAAGCATCAAACATTTATCCAGTTTGGCTCGGCGGCTGCAGCATATACTCGCGGTGATGTTTATGACATCATCGTACACGCCCGCAACAGAAAGCACGCGCAGACTCATGCCCTTGACGTTTACAATTGGCCCTTGGACAGGTGGAGTGAGCTTGTTGCCGCTCTATTGAAGGCCGGGTATAGTGTTGCTGCAATAGGATTACGCAATGCGGCATTACTGCCGGAAGGCGCCGTTGATATGCGAAACATTGGGCTTGCCAGGGACATGGATATGCTCGCTGCGACTCGGCTTGTTCTTGGCCCTTCCAGCGGTCCTATGCATCTTGCCAGTCTGTGTGGAGCACCGCACGTTGTTTGGACGGAGCAGAAAAACAGTGCTGTACTCAAGATGTCCAATCGTAAGCGTTACGAGGTAGGTTGGAACCCGTTGAGTACTCCCTGCTGTGTTGTCGATGACTCAAAAGTCAGCATTGCTGCACTTCTAGAGGGTGTACATACGATGCTGGCGGATCCAAAACTTGGTGGGGCTGAGCGAGTGGCAAAAGATATGGCCGCATACTGGACGAAACGTCGCAAGCAGCAGGGTAAAGCCTATGTCTCTAAGGAGGGACAAAACAGCGACAACCAGGTACAGATTATCACACCGCTGCTGACCAAGCGGCTATCAAATCGCTCTTTTGCGCTCGGATTGGATTTCGGTTGTGGTTGGGGTCGATTCATACCAATTCTCGCGAAACACTGCAAGCAAGTTCACGCTGTTGACCTGGTTGACGGTTTTGACCAACACGGCTATGATAACGTGCAGTTTCAGCAAATCAGTTATCCAACGAAGATCGATTTGCCGACCAATTCTGTAGACCTACTTTGGAGTGGCCTTGTACTTCAACATATCGTGTCCACTGAGTGGTTTTCAGACGTAACAGCGGAGCTCGATCGTGTGTTGAAAGACGGAGCACTGATTATGATTCTTGATGATAACGGGAAAGCAGCGCCGCACGTCAAGCAGCGAAAACTGAAAGTCTTTGCTGAAGCACTAAAGTTACAAAATGCGCAAAGTGAGCTTGTCTCGCTTGATGGACCAGATACACATCAATTGATTGTAGGAAACCGCACTGATCCAACTGTTGGTATAATCGGTATAGGTATTCTCTGCTACGAGGGGTTCCAAGATCTGGCAAGGTGCTTGAAAGCTGTGCAGAAGTATACAAGACCGCCATTTGAAATCATGGTGTTCGACAACTCTGAAGAGACATCTGACATCAAAACCTACGTGCAACGGTATTATCCAAATGTGCTATATCTGACCGAAGGAAAAAACGTTGGCTGTACTAAGAGCCGAAATATCATGCTACGCACGTTTCGGGAACGACATCCAGCCGCAGGCTATCTTGCGATACTCGATCAAGACATAGAAGTTCGTGCCAACTGGCTTGATGATATGCTCGAAGTGATGCGCAGTTATTCTGATTGCGGGATTGCTGCCTGGCCACTGGCTCATCGACTCAAGTTTGCGCCTGTAAACGGCCTTGTCGCCGAGATTCCATCAATGTGCAATCTGCACTCGATAGAGGCGTTACTGCAGGTTGAGCGACGCTGGGGCGGCCCGTTTGACGAACGATTTTTCTTCCACAAGTTTGATAGCGTAATTTGTCAGCGGTTGAATCAACTAGGATGGCATACACGGCTTGTGTTGAAGTACTACCGTCCAGGAGTTACCTGGAGTAAACAAGCAGGTGGAATTGTCCATCATCATCCACATCACGGGATACGACGACATTCTCAATGGCGCAAAATCTGTTCAGAATCCAAACGGTTGTATCGTAAACTTGCAGCGGAGGAGAAGTGGTCACTCGACCCAAAGCGATTGTTGATAACACCGCAGGCGATTGCCACTACCCGTAAGGGGCTAGTGCCAATTGAGAAGAAATCCAAAGCTGTTACACCGCCGAAGTCACCAACAGGCAAAACAGTCGACCCGAAGACTGCTACAGTACGACGCAGTGGCAAGACGCTGCGCGAGCTGCTCGCAGAACGTCGAAGACAACGATTGCGGCACATAAAGCGATAGTTGGGTTTATCACATGGAGACAGCCTTCGACAAGCAGATCAGTTTCTGGACCCGGCGCAAGAGCCGCATGGGTGATGGTGCAATCGGTCGTCGCGATGAGAATCATGTCGAACAAGGGCAGCGCATAGCAGTATACTTGCATTGCTGGCTTGGTGACAACTTCTACAGTCATGGGCTGGATTTCGGCTGTGGATGGGGCCGTTTCTCCGCGCTGCTCGCCGAACATTGTGGACATCTATGGGCGGTTGATCTCTTCGGAGAGTGGACAGCCAGGGCGGCGAATCTGGCACCCACCATTACTCCCATTTCTTTGGAGGAGCCGAAACTTCCACTAGAAACAGGATCGATCGATTTCGTAGCTGACATTATGACACTGCAGAGCATCGACGATGACAAGCTCATGCTCACATTCGCGAATGAGCTCAAACGAGTAGCGGCAGCCGGCGCCACGGTCATCTCGCTTCATTGCATGAAGGCCAAACCAACGAGTCGAACAGTCATGCACCGAGCGAAACAGCTGGGATTGTCAGACTGGGAAGAGACGAGAGTGGATGATATTGACAAGGCAAAGGAGCCCTACAGCTTTCTAGTCGGCGTCAGAATGTGATTTGACGATTCGATCTATTTCAATTACGCTATAACTGGACCATTCTGGGGAGCGTCGACGTGGCGAAAGCAGAGTTTGCGCCAGGGCTGCCGGACCCCGCGCGGTTCGGCCGGGTTACCACACTCCCAATAGGACGGCCGCTTCCCTATGTTGTCCAGAGACACCTAGCTGAGCGCGCTGGTCCTCATTACGACATCAGGTTTGGCCCGAATGGAGGCACTCGTCCAACGCTCTTTAGCTGGGCTGGGCGCAAACTGCCGGAGAAGCCCGGCCAGAAGACACTGGCTTTTCGACAGCCCCTCCACACTGGTCAGTATGCTGGCTTCGAGGGTGAGATCACTTCAGGCTACGGCAAGGGTGTCGTGAAAACGCATGACAAGGGCGCCGTGCTCATCACGAAGGTTACACCGGACAAGATCAACTTCGTTGTCATTCACAAGAAGCACCCTGAGACCTTCACGATGATCCGTCGTAGCGGACCGCCAGTTGGTGATGTGACGGCCAGGACGAAGAAGACGCAAGGTGGCATGTGGCTTCTCATCAATACGACGCCCACTGACGTTATCAAGCACAAGAAGATTCACTACACGAAGGTGCCGGCCGAGCAGATCCACAAGCTCTTCGACCCCGAATATCTTCACATGGAGAAGATCGACGGAGCAGCTGCGCTCTACAAGCTCCTCTCCGATCGCATCGAAGTAATGTCGTACCGGCCGACAACAACCGGCCGTCCAATCGTGCATACGTACCGAGTCGGCGGTACCACCGGTGTCAATATCCCGAAGCATCTGGTGGGCTCTGTCCTGCGTGGTGAGATCTTCGGCGTTCGTACGCCGACCGGTGAAGCGATTCCGGCACAGGAGTTGGGTGGTATACTGAACTCGTCCACGCTGAAGGCGCTACAGAAGAAGCAAGAGCAGAAGGTCAAGCTGAAGAATGCCATCTTCAACGTCCTGCGCTACGGTAAGGCACCTGTCTCGATCGACGAGCCGCTGGCACAGCGTATGACGATGCTCAAGGAAATCATGCAGCATCTGCCACAGGACACGTTTCGGATTCCGCGCTCGGCGGCAACTGTCGAGGAACAGAAAAAGCTCTGGGACGAGATTCGCTCAGGCGAGTACCCGTTGACTCACGAAGGTATCGTGGCCTGGCCGCGCAAGGGCGGCAAGCCTACGATCGAACGATCCGCTGGCTTGCCGTACGATAGATACCATTC
>LAZR01001247.1_pt1 | contig 16503 bp, 7 predicted proteins | sample 329461 | NCBI WGS metagenome assembly LAZR01 (sample SAMN03002196, study PRJNA259156) | marine sediment metagenome | biome: sea floor; feature: Hydrothermal impacted sediments; material: marine sediment; isolation source: Loki non-amplified sample from Loki's castle hydrothermal vent sediment ...
TTAGTTACCGCTGGACCAACTAGAGAAGCAATAGATTCAGTTCGATTTGTTTCTAATAAGTCATCAGGAAAAATGGGAATAGAGATAGCTAAAGAGGCAGCAGCCAGAGGTGGGGAGGTTCTATTAATTGCTGGAAAATGCAGTGCTAAACTTCCCGAGTATCTAAAGACTATTAGCGTAGTTTCTACAGATGATTTTATAAAAGCAGTTAAGAACGAAATCTCTTATAACAATTATGATTTTTTAATATCTGCCGCTGCAATTAGTGACTATAAGCCAACTGAATGTATTGATGGCAAAATTTCCTCTGACAAAATAGAAACACTACAACTCAACATGAAATTGACTCCAAAGATAATAAATGTTGCAAGGCAAAAAGATTATAATTTATTTATTGTTGCATTTAAAGCAGAAACAAATGTCTCTCGTACAGAATTGATAAATCGTGCATATGATAGACTTGTTAAATCTGAAGTTGATTTGATTGTAGCTAACGATATAGGCAGAGATGATATAGGATTCAATAGTAAGTATAATGAAGTTTATATAATCGATAAAAAGAAACACATTAATCACGTTGAAAGAAACACTAAAAGATATATTGCATCGAAAATACTTGATACTGCTTTAGAGGTATACAAAACAAGAAATCAATAATATATATTAATTTTCTCTCTTCTTTCTGAACTGATACTATATTTCTATGAAATTTTTTTTTTATTGTCTTAATTATTGAAGAAAGAAGTGGATTTTGGATTGATAAAAAAAGATATTATATAATTTATGAAAAAAACGTATATATATATTTAAAGTTAATTTTAAAGATTAATGAGTATGACAATATTCGAGTGCGATTAAAATTACAACAAGAGAAGAAGGAAAGATAAAGCAAGGGACTATTGCTGAATTTATGCGGAAGCGCACCCAACTAGTTGGTTTTGAATTCGGTTATTGGAAACAATCATACAAAAAGCATATTCTGTGAAGAAATCCCATTTATAATCAAAATTACAATCATAAGTAAGATAATTCTGGAATAACCATAAGATCAAAAAATAATAACAACTATAATAGAATGGTGCAAAATTCTTCTCAAAAGAAGAACCTTACAATGTTATATAATTAAAATAGATCGAGTTCTTTCTGTTAAGTGATTTTTGTATCAATTATTAATTACTATAATAAATATAGAAGATTCTTTATTGCATCAGAAAAATTAAATGTAATTATGTGCATCCTATAAAATAGATTCAAATATTCCATTAATTTTGTTTGAAAAATCATAAAAATATTTTGACATTCAAATAGGTGAATTCAAATATCAAAAAACGAAATAAAATCACAACTTCTCAAGATTCTTAAGGAAAACGATTCTGATTTATATGATAAATTGAAAAAAATTTGGGAATATGCTGTTGAAAAATTACATCCAATCCAAGTATCGAAAGATGGGCATAGAACAGGGACAATCCATTCTGAAAAGGTTGATTTGAATATCTATAAAATATTATCACCTAGACTTAAAGAATTTAAAAACTACAAGGAATTATTTATATTATCCACAACAGCATGTCTCCATGATATAGGAAAACGAGATGGTGTAAATTATGATCATGGGTTAGAATCCTTCAGACTTATTGATGAAAACCGCATTGATTATAAATTAGAAGATAAGGGTTTATCTGATATCATTGCTAAGATATCTGCAGCCCATTCTAATGATAAATTTTTTGAAGAATTGGAAGACGAAGTCATAATTACTCAAAAATTTAATTTAAAGCAATTGGCTTCTATATTTCGTCTTGCAGATGCTCTGGATTCAGACTATACGCGCGTTGAAAAAGAGAAAATTGAAAGTGAAAAGGACAGATTTAGACATATTATACATGGTTGGGAACTAAATAAAATTGAAAAAAATTTAGTTGATATACATGCTAAATTGGAATATGATGAAGATATTGAATTAATGAATAATGGATTTAGTATGATGCAAGAACAACTGGACTGTGCTGTACCTTATTTATTGGAATTAAAACTTCCAACCGAATTAAATCTTATAGCAGAATATAAAAAAGAATTGAAATCACTAATCGATGATGAAATACCATCAAAAAATTTTGTAGGGTTAAATTCTCTTTCAGAAAATAATGTTTTAATTGGTAGAGATCGTGAGGCAAATCAATTGTGTAGAATAGCAATAACATCTCGCCATCATATTTCACTTCTTACTGGGTATTCAGGAGTGGGAAAAACTTCCTTAGTTCAAGCAGGATTATCTAGCAAAATGAAATATATGAGAAGCTTTAAAAGGTTGTTAATTCCCATTTATGAGGATCCTATTAACAACATGATTGTAAATATAAACTTAAGTCTTCTTAAACGAATTAATTTAAATGTTAACAATTTGGATAATTCAATTAATGATTTATCTTCTAGTTTTGAGAAAATATTATTAATATTGGATCAGTTTGAAAGAATCTTAGATTTACCCATAAAAAAATTAGACCAACTTAAGAAATTACTTCAATCTATATATCTTAAAAGATTTCGAAATATATACCTATTAATCGTTTATAAAAAAGAATCAGATGTAGATATACATGAGTTTTTGTATGATTCAATTGGGACAAGAACGTTTCCTAAAATAGTTTTAAGAGCATTAGACAAAAGAGATGTGAGAGAGATATTTAAAGAAGGTTTTTCAGCTGAAAGAAAAGCCCTTGATAAAGAAACAACCTTATTAAGAAGAATTATAAACGATTTAATAATAGAATCAAATCATATCTGTCCAGATAAAATCTTTCCACCATTCATTCAGATTGTAGGTATGGAATTAGCAAAATATGCAAAAAATAAAATAGTAACCTCAGAATTATATGAACAATTAGGTAGAGCCAATAATATAATCAATAATTTCCTTTTAAAACAATTAAATTCATTTGAATCCTATTTGGAAAAATTTTCTGAAGAACTCCTAAAAAAGTTAGTTTTTAACGGAAAAAAAGTCTCTCCCATACATAAGAATAATCTAATTAAATACCTTGATATTGATAAAAAGAATTTTAATAAACTTATTAATCTTTTAGATAAAAATAGATTGGTTCATATAAGTGGAGATTTTATTGAATTAATCCATGATTATTTAGCAGAAAGGATTGAATCCGAGCTTATAAGGCCAATAGAAAAACAATTCAGAAATGCTATATATTCATTTAAAGTTAAATCAGAGAATTTTGAAATAACTAATGAATATCTTAATTCATTTGAAATGGTAGTATTATATAACGGAAGATTAAAATTTCAAAAAGAGTTGGAAGAGAATGGGTTAAAGAAAAGAAAATTTTTGTTCCAGAACATTCTCGGTGGAAAAGGACCAGGATGGTGGTGGTTTAAAGATATGGATAAAGAAGAATTATCATTTCTAGTATTTGACACCTTAAAATTTTCCAATAATTTAGATAAAATAATAATAGATAATACACTAGAAATTTTTCGCATTATTTATTCTCAAAACAATCTACTAAAGTTGGAAGAAATGTTAAAAAACGATGATTTAGAGGTGAAAGGAGCTGCTATTGCTGCTATTACTAAGTTTAGTTCTAAGGAGGATTTGCTACAGCTGAGAGAAATGCTAAAGGATGATCATTATAAAGTTAGAAAAGCTGCAGTTAACGCAATTGCTGAGTTAGGCACCAAGGAAGATTTACTACTCCTAAGAAAAATGTTAAAAGATGACTATTATAAAGTGAGAAGAGCTGCTGTTAACTCTATTTTTAAGTTAGGTACCAAGGAGGATTTACCACAGTTAAGAGAAATGCTAAATGATGATGATTCATCTGTGAGATTTAATGTTGTTAAAACTATTATTAAGTTTGGTTCTAAGGAAGATTTACAACAACTAAAAGAAGTGCTAAAAGATAATAATTCATATGTGAGACTTAATGCTGTTATTGCTATTACTAAGTTAGGTTCTAAACGAGATTTGCCACAGTTAAGAGAAATGCTAAAAGATAATGATTCCGAGGTTAGAAGAACTGTTGTTAACGCTATTACTAAGTTTGGTTCAAAGGAGGACTTGTTATTGTTAAAAGAAATGCTGAAGGATGATGATTCTTATGTGAGGAGAGCTGTTGTTAACGCTATTACTAAGCTTAGTTCTAAGGAGAATTTGATGCAGCTAAATGAAATGTTAAAAGATGATAATTTTGATGCAAGAAGAGCTGCTGTTAATGCTCTTAATAAGATAAATTCCAAGCTCAATTTACAACATCTAAGAGAAATGTTAAATGAAAATCATCCTGAGGTGAGAAATGCTGCTGTTAATGCTATTATAGGGTTATTACTCAAGCTAGATTTACCACAATTAAGGGAAATGCTAAAAGATGATGATTCTTATGTGAGAAGAGCAGTAGTTTACACCATTACTATGTTAGGTTCCAAGAGGGATTTACCACATCTTAGAGAAATGCTAAAAGATAATAACTCATATGTGAGACTTAATGCTGTTAAAGCTATTAATAAGTTAGGTTCCGAGAAGGATTTACCACATCTTAGAGAAATGCTAAAAGATGATGATTTTGAGGTGAGAAGTGCTGCTGTCAAAACTATTAATAAGTTAGGTTCCAAGAAGGATTTACCACATCTTAGAAAAATACCATACTCTCTTGTTTCATAACAATGTTGGATTGGGGTTATTCTCAAGGGAGACATTGTAAAATAATATTATTAGGTAAATTATTTTTTTTCATAGTATACATTTACTAGGGCATTTATTAATAATAGTAAGTCAAGCTTAAGAGACACTGTATCAGGAGAAATTGCTACCAGCGAAGTTTAATCTAGAAAAGAAAAATTTTTGGAAAAATAATTAAAATTTATCAAGAGATTGTTATGCCAAAATGAAAATTAGAATTGAAAGTAGAATAATATTAATGAAAAATACAAACCGAATAATCGAATTGAGGGAGTCACGTTGAGGTTTTGGGTTTGGTACAAGGTATATAATTGACATCATAATACTAAAGCTCCAAAAAATAACTGGTTACTGCTTTGGAAAATGTATAATGTTTGATGTAGTAAATATACAAAAATGTTAACATAAGTATATAAGGATAGACTTATATTCATGCAGGGAATGTTAAATTAGAATTTTAAAAAACGAGGATATAGGATGAATTGGAAAAAAGAAAAAAATAATAATCCAAAGGAAAATATTAAAAAAAAATTAAAAGACCATGAGTTTTTAGAATCAATAAAGCGAGAATCATTAGAAAAATTCCCAAAAAAATTAAAATATTTTCAAGAAAGTGACGTTTCTTGCTCAATTCGAACAATAAGACCTGCTGCAAACATATCAAATAAAGAACGAATAATACAGAAGACAAATCAAGAGAATCCTTGTTCTCTACCCTTTCCAATAATTAAAGAAGGGGATAGCACCCTTTCATCAGATTCAGTGAGGTTAATATATGGTAATTACAAAATTAAATCAAAAGAAGAGACTATAAATATGAAACAGAAGATTGAGGATGACAAAAGATTGAATAATTTTATCATAAAAACAGAAAGCAACGATGATGAAATAGAATTAATGTATAATTTAAAAGATCTTTATATGAAGCATAATAGTTTAACTGGACTTTCTGATAAAAAATTTTCTATTGTAATTGGCATTAGGATATCTGATTTAAAAACACGCAAAACAAAATTTTCTGCTGTACGCTTTAAAAAGGTGTTAGATTTTATTGATAACTTTAACGAATATGATAAAAAAATAGTAGAATGTAAAATAATAAAACTACTCAAAAAAAGATTATCTATACAAATTCCTAAAGGTAAAGAAACCAATGCAGAATATATTTTTGCACATGATTTATTAGAATTATATCGGGAGATAGATTTATATATCGTGCTAAAAGATTTTTGCGCGATTATAGAATTTTATCTATCTAGTTCCTTTAATCAGGATAGTAGAATTTCAGATAATTCAATCAGAAAAATTCGAAAAAAATTATTGCCTTATTTTAATTCTGATCAAATTTTGAAATTAGATGTAATGATAAATGTTTACAAAGAAAATCGTCGTGATTTAGAGCTAAAAGAATTTGATATTAATTATAAAAGAGAATTAAAGTTTAAGATCAGGTATATCTTTGAGTATTTACCAATACCTGATGATTTTAATATATCAGATTTAGTAAACTTAGCTTTAGAGTATTTTGATTCTATGATTAATAATAAATTAACTTATCAGGATATGATTCCTTCTGCTCATTCAGGTTATGTAGCACCAGCTTTAGTATATTATGTTTTACTAGTAAATAATATCTATTATATAGATAATAAACGTATTAGTGCTCATAATATCATTAGTAAAAAGATTAGGGATCTAAAGATTTTAGGTTTAACTGGGCGTACATCTAAAAATATTCCAATTCATAAATTATATGAATATTTATCAGATGAATTAAAAGCAAAAGTTGGAGTTTTAACCTATAAAGACTATTCCATGGATGATTTTACTTCAGAATTTAACCAGATTAGAAATGATTTAGATTTTTCTGAAAAGGAATATCCTAAAGGACGGGAGTTGAATAAAATTAGTCCTAAATACAAATCATTTGTTCGTGCTACCTATAGATTTGGCAAAAGTTTTGATAACATTGTAGAAAAATCTGGTTTGGAACCTTTTAGGAAAAAATATTTAAAATATAATCCCTTTGAGTTAAATGATTATGCAAATAAAATAATAGAAATTGCTAATGAATTAGGTTATGAGGAGGGTGTTTGTCCTTCTGCTAAAGATTTGGAACGTCATTATCAGCCTTTAACTTACTCTTTCAGAAAAAATGGGTATATTCTTAAAGATCTTATCCCATTCGGATTATATCCTTCAGATTTTACATTATCTCAAGCAGTTGGAGGATTAGTTCATTATATTTTCGAATATGAAATTATAAAATATCTGTTAGATAAGCTTAATCTCAAATCTTATTATGAAATTTATCCAAATATTTACAGTTTTGAATACCACCGAATAGACAATGCAATACTTAACAATGCTCTATTTAAAAATACTATTTTTTCAAAACAGAATATCATAAACCTTTCAGAATCGCAATTGAGAAAAATTATCTTGTTTTTATTTGATTATACAATTTCATCAGATTTAGAATTTGTAATTGATAAATGTAACCGAAATTATCATAACTCTCAACGGTTTTTAATAATCGTATCTTTATTTAGAATTATATATGATATTCCAAATGATGTCCCTCATAAATCTCATGTAATCCAACTAGATTTCAACGAATTTTCACAACTTTTGCTTTTACCTGATTGTTTACATGAATACTTAAAAGAAATTATATTATTAGCAAAAAATGCTCTTTATCCAGAGGATATAAATATTAATAAATCTTTAGAAGATCTTTCTGTTATCGCTAGTAAAGCAAGACAAGAGATGCTTAATCATTACAGACCTTTATGCAATCAAGAAGCTTTAGAAAAAGATCTTTTGGAGTTATTTGAAGATATGTCTGATGTTGAAAATTTTTTAAAAAATAACTCATTATGATTTAATTGCTATTATTTATACTTGTACTAATTATTTTTTATTTTAATTCTCTGCATTATAATCATCTATTAAGCTTAGAAATAAAATCTTATTCTTAATTGATGAATAACTAATAGAGTGTGCTGTTATTATTACGAGTAACCCATTTTAGATTTTGTTTTACTATCTTTTCATTAAATTATTATACGACATCAACTTATTGATTTTTTATAATAAATTTTAAATATTTTATTTACAATTTTTTTATTGGATTATAGCAAGAATAAAATTAAAGGAGATTTAAAATCTCAAATAAAAGTAAAGATCATATTATAGAACAAAGTGTAGGACGTTTTTTTCAAATAGGAACACAATCTACTGGTATCTTAATGACATTTTATAAATGTACACTATACTTGAAATAAATAATTAAAAATTCAATGATTGGGGTTGATTTAAATATCTTCTAAAGAAGAAGGCAAGATTAAGCAAGGGACAATCGCAGAATTTATGCGTAAAAGAACCCAGCTAGTGGGATTTGAATTTGGCTATTGGAAGCACGTTCAGTACTGCGCAGAATTTATTGATAACGCTCTTGATGCAATCGAAAGTTTTCAGTGGAGGGAAATAAGGAAAACAGATTCAAAATTTAGGTTTTCTTTAGATCAAGAACTTTTTCTCGAAAAATTATCTATTTTAGAAGCCGCAAAAGAGGAAAAAAAGACTCAAACCTTAGACAATGAGGCAAAACATACTTTAATGCAAGAATTAGGAATCGAGAGTGGAGAATTAGAAGAACAAGAGATAAAGGAACCAGAAATAAAAGAAGAGGAATCTGGTGAAATCAGCAATGAAGCAGAATTAGAAGTAGAAGAGGAAGTAAGAAGGATCATTGATGATATGCAAGAGATCATTAAACCCGTTGAAAATATCATAGATTTGGAGCCCATTGTAATAGTTCGTATAAGAGAATATGAAGCTCCTTCATTTCTAACATCAGAATTAAGTCAAAAAAATGTAATGAGTTTTATTTTTGAAATTTTTGATAACGGGACTGGAATGTCGAGGATTGATTTGAGAAAATTCGGTAAATATCTTGCTTCTTCAAAATCATTAGAATTGAAACAAACACGAGGTAGTCAGGGATTTGGATCACCGAGTGCTTTTAGTGATGCCCAAAATACGACTGGCAAACCAATTGTCGCCGTTTCAAAAACTACTGAAAACATATATGCAACTGTTAGTGAATTCTTTACAACCTCTAAAAATGAGAAGAAATATTTAATTCACCCCACTGATGTTGATAGCCCATTTTTACACGGAACTTATATAAAATTAAATTATTTAAATGTGAAATATATCAGGGGGTATGTTGAGAAGTATGTTGAAGAAACTGCTTTTATGAATCCTCACATAACTGTTATTTATATTGATCCATATGGAAAAGAAAGGATATATCGACGATTAGCTTCTTCTTTTCCAAGAGAGCCAAAATACGCAAAACCTCACCCATCTTCAGTTAATATAGGAGATCTTCAAGATTTAATAGCTAAATCAGAAAATAACACCATTTCATCATTTTTAAAAGAAAATTTTGTACGAATTAGTTCTAAAACTAGCAAACAGATTATAGAAATAGCCGAAAAAGATCTCCAAGATAAAATAAGTTTTCTAATTCTTAAAGAAGGTTTTGTAAATATAGTTCAGAAAAAAACCCAAAACATTCATTTTCTAAAATATGAAAAGAGAATTTTTGGTCGTTCTACTAAACCAAGAGACAAGTTAATAATCTATAAGGTAGACTCTGAGGATCTTAGGGAAAAGTACTGGGATATTATCTTAAAATACATTAAAAATGATAAAGATCAAGAAAAAAGTTATAAAGCGATTCAAAAGTTTAATAACCAAATCGAAAAAGCTGAAAAAGTAAGTGAGAAAAGGAATATCGAAAAAGAGAAAAAGAAAATACTAAACATTATTGAAAAAATTACGAATGAAAAAGAAAATATAAAATTAGAGTTAAACGATTTATTCAAAACTAATCAAACCGGGTTAATCGAATTAAAAAAAATGATAAATAGAAATGATTTCGAATCCTTAGTTAATGAAGTTCAGCTTTCTAAAGTAAAGCCTGCTGATCTTACTAAATCCCAATTCGATTCCCTTTTTCTAGCGTTTAAATCAATAAAGTATATGGCCCCTCCAACAGATACAGCAATTCCGGTTGGCGATTCAATCCTAGAGAATACTTTAATAAAAGAAATTGGATTAAAAATTTCTGATTCTGCTGATGATTTTGATACACCATTAGAAACGATTTATCAAACTGAAGAAATAATAAAAAAAATCAATCAAAACATTATAGATAAGAAAGATCTTGGAGCCTATTCGGATTTAAATGAAAATTTAGTTGATTTGAATGATATAGTTAATTTAAGTTCTGAAATTTTAAGACATTTAAATATCCTAGAAAATAAATTAGATCCGCAGCAGATTAAACAAAACATTGATGAAATTTTAACAATAACAGGTGGTGAATCAAGTGAGAGTTACTCTGGTGTATATGAATATTTTACAGATAACTATACTAAAGATGATGACTTTGTAGCCGCAGAAACGAGAAACCCTACAAGTGGTAAGGGATTGGCATACGTTGTCGAAGCTGTTATAGCTTATTCAAAGGCTCTTGAGACACCTAAACGTTCAAGAGATGTACTATCAAGGTTTGTAAATAGAACCCCTAAACTTAGAGACAGCGCAGATTGCGCTATTACTAAAGCAGTTCAATCTGTAAATTGGAAAAATTACAATCTCGAGGTTTACGATAATGGTTTACCAAAAGGCCCCATAAAATTATTAGTAAATGTTTCTGGACCATTTGTACATCTAATGTTTAAATCACAATCAAAAAATGCCTTGGCTGATGATGATGAATTAATAAAAGAAATGAAATATTGTCTTGAAGCAATTGGAAGAAGGTTGAGAGTATACATTAATAGGAGAGAAAATCTTTATAAAAACCAAAAAAGAGCTAGTTTGATTGAAAAATATATTCCAAAATTTGCCGAAAGTGTGTATAACATCGCATCTAAAGGAGAAAGTAAATTTAAGAGTATATTAAATATGAAAGAAATTATAGATTTAATGAAAGGAGCAATAGGAAAGAAAACTGTTCCGATTGTGCCACAACAAGTGATATCTAAAGAACCAGAAATAAAACTAACTGAAATTGTAAAAGAAGATAAAACAGAAAAGGAAATTCTAATCAAAGCAAAGGATGTTATTAGAAAGGAAAAACCAGTCAAGGATGATATCGCCGTTCCAAAAATTGATTCTCCAAAAGTAATTTTTTCAAAAAAAACATATCTTAATTGGACTATTAAAGAGCTTAAGGATTATTGTAAAGAAAAAAATATACCTATAACATCAAAATTAAGGAAAGCTGATATTGTTGAAAAAATATTAGCTTCTCCTCTTCCTAAAGAAGTCGCAGGAATATCTAAAATTACAATATATGAAAAACCAGAAAAGAAGGAAAAAATATTAGCTGCTCCCACAATTGTGGACCTCAAGCCATCAAAAGTTTCTTTTAAAAAACCCCCCATTAAACCTAAATCCCAACCACCACTTTTAAAACCAAAACCAGTTCAATCAACTTTACCAATTATAACTACACAGGGTATTATGAAAGTATTATCTAATGAAATGCAGACAATTAAACATCTGATATTTAAACTTAAAATTAAAGATATGATGGATGCTAGATATCTCCAGCTGAAACTCAAAGAATTAGAGCGCAAGGGTCAAGTAATAGTTGAATTAAGAATGGGTAGAAAACATTGGAAATTGAAATGATGTGAATAAAATATGGCAAAAAAGCAAAATAATAAACAGTATGATCTACGCGCAGCGAAGGATCTCTATTTAGAATATTTAGAAAAAGGAAAAGAAAAGAAGGCTATCACACTTCCACCAGATACTGTGAAAATTGATGATCTTAATAAGAAAGAAATTCAAAATAGATTGTTCCTAACAGTCGATAGAGTTCTTGAAGAAATATATAAAAATGGAAGACCTTTTATTGAATTGCCTTCTAGATCAGCATCAAATATTTTTTGGGATGAAGAAAATGATTTATTACTACTTGGGAAACAAATAATGGAAAAACAATTTCATACTCTTACAAGTGTAGCAGATATTACAAGACTGATGAGGGTACTCGAAGTAGTTAATGAACTGCTTAATGAAGATATTCACGCTACAAAAAGGGAAGTATTCTATACTGATGTTAATTTATTTCAAGAACAAAAAAATAGTGATAAAAGCATAGAAGATGTTGCTACGATGTTATACACTACTAGAAATTCAACGCACATTGTAGCAGCACCTAAAGGAACTTGTGTAGGAAGATTAAGAATTCGGGATCGAAATGATATCATTGATTTAGAAGGACTTGGAAGCGGTGGGTGGACAATTTCTCCAATGTTAGATAATATTGAAATTATTGAATCCGATGCAGAATTCATCCTTGTAATTGAAAAAGATGCAGCAATGATGAGATTGGCAGAAGCAAGATTTTGGCGTAAATATCCTTGTATTCTTTTAACTGCTCAAGGAGTTGGTAATGTTGCAGTACGTATGTTTTTGAAGAGATTAAGTAAAGAACTTAACCTACCCGTTTTTAGTTTAGTTGACAGCGACCCGTATGGGCACTATATCCATTCTGTCTATTTACGTGGGTCGAAGAGATTGAGTTACGAATCACCTTTTTTAGCAACACCTAATATAAAACTCCTAGGTGTTCTTACAAGGGATTTGGATAAATATAAAATTCCTCAAGAAGTCAGAATAAAGATGAATAAACAAGACGAAAAACGCATGAAGGATATGTTAAACGAAGATTTTGTAAAGAAAAATAAAGCTTGGGAAGAAGATCTTAAGTTAGCACTAAAACTTAAAGTAAAAGCGGAGATACAAGCTTTTGCTTCTCATGGATTTAAATTTTTGACAGATGTCTACTTACCTGAAAAACTTACAACCGGTGATTGGATATAAAAGTTTTTAAAACGAACGATGGGAGAGTTGTACAACTAATCGACAAAGAAAAAATGCAGGATTGGCCAATTGAATTGCCCTTACTTTTTATTGAGTATATTAAAACAAGACAATTAGAAAATTATGGGAGCGCCAAAAAGGAAATCGAGGTGTATCTGGATGAAATCATGAATGAAGTAGCGATTCCTAGGTTAATAAGTGTTTTAAAGGGAGATAATATTGAAGAAATTGTATTAGCTTTAACTCGTATTGAAGAAATCTCAAGAAAAAATCCTGAAATGACCAAACCAATAAGTAAATATCTGGATGATCTGTTTAATAAGAATAATAAAGAGATATCAAAATTAACTCAAACGATTTCAAATAATTTTGCTAAAGCGGATAGAAAAAAAGAATTAACTAAAAAAAGGAAAATTATGCGCGACAAGGAAAAGCTATTCTTGGAAGGTAAAATTAATAGTAATGAATATGCAAAAGCCCGAAAGGAATATTTAACATTGAAAGATTAATTCTATTTCTCATGACTAGGAATTTAGAAAAAGAAAACTTTTTTGCTTTTATTCTTCAGGATAATGCTATAGGACAAACCTATAAAACTAAAATGTGGCAGATTCTCACAAATTGGAGAGATACTTCAGAAGATGTATTTCTACGTGGTAAATTAACTGATTATCTTATTTTATTCGTAGAATATTTGAATCTGTATCCCAATTATTTTTATGGTGTACTTGAGGGGGCTAGTAAATTTGGTATTATCACACAATATAATTGGGCTAAAACTCAGGAAAATTATAACTCTGGGAGTTATGACTTGTCAATGGGTGTACAAAACCAAAAGAGCACCGGGATCCAAAAGATAAAGACTTTCTTCCATCTCAAGATGTAATAAAGAAATTTCTCCATTGCTTTATAAATGAATTTAGAAGAGCAAATAATTTTTTCTCCGGAAATGTTAACAGTCTCTCATCATTTAGAGATAGTTCTGTTTTAGCTAGTTTTAGCAATTTTAACATTCGTAGGTCAACTATACTTGAAGAAAATGAGCTATAACGATCAAGATTTATCTGAGGTTTTTTTTTTTTCTCTATATCTATTTCCATTAATTGTCTGAATTCCTTAATTTTATTTAAGAAAAAAATATCTTCAGGTTGTATTAATTTTTGATCATCTCTTTCCTTTATTGCATATCGCTGAACATCAATATTATCACATTTTTCTGAAGAAATTATTTCTAGTATGTCATTTATAACAAAGGGAATTGCGGAAAATAACATTAATTTATATTTTTTTCCGATTTCAAAAGGTCCAAAGAACTCGCCAATCAATCTAAAGCCTTCATGATTTTTTATACAAACGCAAGTAATTTTTTCGTTTTGAAACATAAAATTTATTCTTTCTAATGAAATCGTTAGGGGTTCTTCAATTGTTTCCAAGATATTTCTCACCGGATTTATAAATTTATAAAAAGTTTATATATTAAACAACAGAATACAAGAGAAATAAATTTAATATTAATTTATTAATATTTAACGGATATTAGTGAAAAGTTTGATACTAGAAATACTACTCTCTATAATTTTCTTTATTTTCTTTGTAATAGGTTTTTATATTATTTATCGACAAGTGGCCTTAATAAGAAAAGGAGAATTTCGTAATAGAGATCGTTTGCAATGTACCATTTACGGCTTCATATTTAGCTTATCTGTTATGGTAGTAGTTGCTTTAGCCTTCACATTCATTACAAACACAGAAGATTTCTGGGGGGGAACTACTCCCCCAGATTTAAATCCATTATTCTTGCTAATACCATTTACGTGTTGTTTAATATATATAACAATCTATCCTTTGATAGATTTTCTTTTTATTGCCATAAGTAAAGAATCTGATGAGGGATTGACCCCATTCCACAAATTTATCAGCTTAAAAGTGATTAATAGATTCAAATCGAAATCTTTAGCAATAATAATTTCGATTTTATTTTATTTATTAGTTTTTATCCTTCCACCACTATTATTCACCTTTAGTGGTTTACCGTTTATTATGATTTGGATAACATGGATTTTAATCTATCCATTAATGATACTTACCTTCTATGGATCTAAGGGATATATCGCCGGAGTATCAAATGTTTATTATCACATTCCAAACATCAGCCGATCAGTTTTTATTAATTTTGAAGATTATAAACGCGGAACTAAACAAATTCTCTCTGATCCCGGACCCTATATCATCTTAGGATTAATGTTATTCGTTTTTGTTTGGGCATGGATTTCGTTATTCCAGACTATTGCTTTTTTTTTTACAGGTTCACTTGCGATATCCACAATGTCATCCGTTTTTGTTTTTGTTACTTTATTTTTTGGAATAATAGGTTACTTCACTCGCTTCTGGGGTAGAAAAGTAAAATATCGTGGGATAGATATTTATTTTGCAGCTTATCTTATGGCATCTATTGGTATTAATGTCTTGATTAATTTTTTAATTGTCAATCAAAATAAGTTATTATCTACATTTAATTTATGGAATCTCACAATTCAAATAATTCCAAGTTATCTATCATTTGCATGGGCAGCAATTATTGAAGAAATTGTGCTGATAATATTTACTACATATTTTTTCTTAAATAGAAACAGTAATTTTATTAAAAATATTAGAAAATCAAAAATAACAGAATGCGGGCAGATTTTTGATCCAATCCCATTGTTTAATTTTATAAAAAATCGTGATCCTGAAATAAGGAAATATGCTGAAGAAACTTTACTTTTGATGTTTGAAAGAATTCCATTAAAAGAAGATGTTAATCTTAATGAATGGAAATTTAAAAACTCAATTTTAGATGGCGTATGTGATAATCACACCAACTATAGAAGAATCTGTTGTCAAGTTTTGGCCCAGCTGGAAAATGATGTTCCAAATATCATAGTCCCATGGATAATTGAATCATTAGATTCTCCTAACTATGAAAAAAATATCCCTATATTAAAATCTCTTTTAAAAGCAGATATAGATATCCTCAACAAAATACCCCTTGAAAAAATTCTTAATCTGCTCAATGATCCAGAATGGAGAATGAAATTATTGGGATTAAAACTTTATTCAAGATTATGTAAAAAGGATAATGATTTAATTTCAAAATTGAATTTTAAAAAATTCATTAATGATCCTGTTGATAAAATCCAAATAGAAATTCTTAACATCTTTTCAGAATCTTCACTTAGTCTCCCATATAATATTGTTATTGAAAAAATTTTTTATTCTAACAATGAAGTAAGAGCAGCAGCTATTAATAATTTGAAAAATATAAGTATAGATGGGTTTAAAGAGGAGATCTTTTCAAAAATTATTCCCCTGATGGAAAATCCTTCAAGTTTAGTAAGAGCATCTATATTTGATATCATAGCTAGGATTGGAAAGTTTAAGAAAAATAAAATTCCAATTTTACCTCTTCTTGAAGGCTTAGTTGATTTTAATGAAGATGTCAGAAATTCATCAGTTTTATCACTAGATAGATATTATAAAGAGGAATCTAGTTTGTTAGATTTAGACGAAATCATAAAAAAAATTGATCCAACAAATCCAGATACATTAATCAGCATTATATCTTTACTAGGAAGACTATGGAAACATAATCCTAAAAAAATCTTAACAAACTTATTGATCTTTATTAAATTTGAGAATAAACAACTAAGAATTATCATTTCTAATATTCTTATCGAAAGATATAATGAAAACCCAGATTTGATCATCCAACAATTAATTAAAATTCCCGATGTCTCAGGCTATATTACAAAAGGCATAATTGCTGAAACTATTATCAAAATTGGTAAAGCAGATCCTATTAGTGTAATTCCAACTCTAATTCAGTTTTTGGAGAATCAGAATATAGATATAAA
>LAZR01001248.1_pt1 | contig 16495 bp, 19 predicted proteins | sample 329461 | NCBI WGS metagenome assembly LAZR01 (sample SAMN03002196, study PRJNA259156) | marine sediment metagenome | biome: sea floor; feature: Hydrothermal impacted sediments; material: marine sediment; isolation source: Loki non-amplified sample from Loki's castle hydrothermal vent sediment ...
TCGCTTGGCGGGCTCCGTGTGCTTGCAGTCTTCCTTGACCTGATCGTCGGGGACCAGAAGACCGTCTTTGTTCTTGACCAAGCGGGTGATATTGTCTTCAGGCTTGACGTTAGACTCAGCCGCGGTAGGATTGGGCGGGTTGGTCTTGTTACGACTTTTCTTGTTCGGCATTAGGCTCCTCTCTTAAAGCCAGGATCCGGTCTGCCCGGATGTACTCGATATCATCAGCGTTGATCCGTTCTTGACACCAGGAAGTCTCGGCCCAATCAGGTGAGACTGGATCCTCGTCGCCTATCTAAAGCCAGATACGATCAGGCGGGGGAGACTTCGGCATCTTGACCTACTCCTAACTTCTTTGCCTGCTCACACCATTTGACAACAGGACAGTAGCTCTCACACCGGGTCTGTACTCCTGGCCGGTGGACGATCTTGTACTCGCCGGCCTTCACCGGGCTCATCTTGTCAAGCCACTGTTGAGCTTTGAACCGGCTCGCTTCGACTCGGAAGGCACGCTTGGCCTTGTGCTTCATAACCGCGAACGCTTCGGGTTGAGCCCAACGTTCTTCCGGCCGGCACTCACGAGCGTGTCCAGCCCGAGCCCGCTTGTGATCGGCGATGCGGTTCCGAATGAGAGTCTCGGTCACTTCCATTGACCACGGTTGGTATGACAGTTCACCGTAAGAGATAGGAGGCATGTCTGCTCTAAGCCCATCTAATCGGGTCCAGTCCAGGAGAAGCCCGACCACCAGCAACTTGTCCACCTGAAGGCCGTGCTTCTGGGCGAGGTAGGCATAGATGTTGAGTTGCGCTTCCCAATCCGTCCGGCCGTAAATGTACGCCCACTTCGAGGTTGTCTTGTAGTCCTTGAGGGTAGCGGTGTCTCCGTAGTACACGTCGAACTGACCAGAGATCTCCCAGCCGTCCAGTTCCCAGGTGAGACGTTCTTCTTGACGACGTTCAGGCGCGGAACCACTCTGCTTGAGAATGTAGTCGTGAACAGCCCGGCCAATGAAGATCCGAAGGAAGTCCCCGACATCCGCGACGATCTCACCCTCATGCTGTTGTTCCAGCATCGCCAGTTGTGGAGGCTTCAGGAGACCCGTGGCGCTGATGTCCCCGACGGCTTCGTAGTCATCGTTCATAATCGCCTCTGCGATTACGGAGTCTATTCCGTGTTTGTTGGTCCAGTTAACCACTGGTCTCCTCCTCTCCTCAATTTAGGATGGTTACTCCTCCAAGATGGACCCGGCTCACGTATCGCTGTGACGAAGTGTACCCTATACCCTTCACAGGGGTAGGTCCATCTTGGAGGAGCCAGGAGAAGGAAATTTATTACGCTACTCCTGACATCCTCGTCAATCTAAACGCCCCCTGTTAATACCGTGCGGCTCATGGGGGCTTCAGCCGTCTAAGTTAGGCGCTTGCTGGGACGTCTAGCTTCCCAGCCACCTGTAATGAATGACGCAGCGTAAGGGAGACCGCGGCGCCCATCACAGACTCGCCGTTGATCTGGAACTGATGGCTCACACCAGCCGCCAGCAAGGCATCGTCCAGCTTGTCGTCGGGCTCACCGTCGATGGCCGTGAGGACCTTCGCCAGCGCGTCCTCATTGGTCAGAATGTCCACGAAGTTCGCAGTCGCGGGAGCCTGTTGACCATCTTCGTTACCACCACTACCAGCCTGGGTCGGGATGACGTTCTGCTCGTCAGCGAAGACGAAGGCAGCGCCAAGCTCAGCAGTCGGCAGCGGTGCGGCGAAGCGGTTGCGGTCCTTGTCGTTGTCACGATCGAAGCCAGGCTTCTCTAGGCTGAAGACGTTGCCCACAATGTCCTGCGCGTTCGGGTTCGCACCGATCGTGTCCTGCCCATGAGCAGCACACCAGCTATCGAACTCGCCGGTCGGATCGCCGGGGAAGACGTCGATTTGCAGCGCGGCATACGCCTTGCCGATCTGGAACGGGCGCTGCGTATTGTCCTGGATCTTGCCTTCCTTGGTGAACAGCTTGCATCCGGACCTGATGGTGTAGGCACCACCGGTATCGAGCACCGCATCCAGGGCCTCGTAGCGGAGGTCCCAATACGGGGCGCCGGCATCTTCACCGTCCGGAAGTTCTCGCATGACGCCCTCTGCAACGGCAGTCGCAAGGGAGATGATCCGGTTGGCGACGCACTTGCCGATGTTCTTGAATGTCCGCGGCTCAGGCTTGGGGGCCGCGTTTGGGTTGTAGGACATCTGAATTTCTCCTCTCGAATTGACTTACTTCACAATGTTACTTGGTCCGACTGGCTATGTCAATAGGCGTTACTCGCTCTCAGCTAACAAGGGCTGGCAGATCTTTAGCCAGCCGCTACGGGCCTTACCGCTGACGCCGAAGTCTGCACTACCAGAGCACCACCGCAACGCCTCGTCCAAAGCGGCTATGCGCTTCTCGGCTGCCTGTAACGCCTAACTCTTAAACATCGTTAGTCCCTCCAATACACGCTGTCTTTGATTTCCACTGGACCTCCTACAGTCGGCAGATACTCTCTCGCCGTACCTTCCATTATCTCACGTATCCTGGCCTTCGGCAACTCCAAGTCGATGTCGTCTTGGACGAATAGAGGTGAGGCGTCATGAATTTGGTTAGCGAGGAGGAACCCATCCTCGGACAGTCGGGTCTGAGCGTGCTTCATAAGGTAGCCGGCTGAGCCTTGAATCGGATGGTTGATCGCCAGCTTCTTAGAGTGCTCAATATTCCCGACGAGGGGGACGTTCCGGATCTGACAGATGGGTTCAGGGAGCATGGACTTCCCGTGTCGCTGAACCTCAAGCCAATGCCGCTCGGCCCAGGCAAAGAAGACAGCCCATTGTTCGCGCAAGACGTTAAGCAACATCTCAGCCACAGCATAAGACACACCCATAACGGAAGCGAGGTACATGGGGCCTCCAAAGTACAACACGCCGAAGTTGAACCGCTTGGCCTGATCTCGGTGGATACACTTGACCGGCCCGCAGTTACACCAACCAGGAAGGAACGGCCGGAAGAAGTCCCGCGTCTCCATGTGAAGGTCACGTGTGCTCCCCGGCTTGAAGACTTCCAGGAGATACGGGTCCTGGCTAACCTCCGCGGCAAAGCGAAGTTCGATCTGACTGTAGTCTGGGTGGAGGATTGTGAATCCCTCCGGGGCCCGAAGGATACGTTGCATTTCCGGCGGTTGGTTCTGCATGTTATCACGCTCACTGGACAGCCGGCCGCCCTCAGTCCCGCCATCCATCCCGCCAGTCTGTTCATTATCTTGCGGCGTGAGATTGAACAGCCCGGTCAACGTGTCCTTCTCTTGATTAGGATAGAAGTAACGTGTGAGTAACGTGTTACTTTTCCTGTACTTACGGATCCACATGGCAGCCTGGCCGGCCTGGTCGTTGGCGTCGTGGTGCTCGATCTCTTTCAGCGTCTCCTCATCAGCGGACTCCCGCATGAAAAACTGCTGAAGTTGTTTAGGAGATCCGATGTCAGGCGGGCCGAACTTCTCGACGTACTCTAGACCCCGAGCCTTCGTGACCTTCTTGCGCCGGGACTTCAGTACCTCCTCGCCGAACATCAGCTTGTCGAACTGAGCCTGGCAGCGATCACGGGTCTGTTCAGCCTGGGCGATGCCAGCATCAAGCCGCTCATGGTCAATCACATACCCACGGAAGCTCATGTCAATTAGGGCAGGAATCAAGGCCCGGTCAATGTCATACGCTCGGCCACGCTGACGCTCCATCAACTTTGGATGAAGATTACGAGTACCCCATAGGTCCTGAGCGTGATATTGGTCGGTGCCGATTAGTTCTTGTTGAGTGTACGTTACGGTGTTGACGCCCAGATGCTTTTGCATGAGACCCTTCAAGCTCAAGTCCTCTTCGCCCAGAGAATAAGCCAGGGCCATCGTGTCTTCTATATCTATATTGTGGAGGGGGAAGTTGATGGGGTCCAGGCGATGAAGGATACCGTGGTCGTACACCCCGTTGTGATACCGGTACTCACGAATGTCCATCGGCATGGGGCAGGCATCCTCAGACCAGTAAGCCGTATCAGCCCCATCAGCCAGCCAACCAAAGCGATCGACCTCATCTATCCGAAAGTCCGGCCGCTCGTCCTTCTTCTTCTTGGCGACAAATCCCTCTGGCTTGTGAGTTTCGAGGTCGATCGTGAGACGGGTCATTCGTCAGTAGCGGGCAGGTAAAGGCTGGCTTCATAGCCGTCGCCCATCTCGTCTAGTGCGTTCACTACTGCAGTCCAGCCGGCACGGAAGGCGTCTTGAGCCTCTGCCTTGCTTACCTTCTTATGGAGATTGCGATAGGTGTCACCAAAGGGACCTGACCACCAGGTTTGAAAGGCTTTGGCCCGAGCCGCGGCTTCAGCATGAAGTTCCTCCTGTTGTGTGAGCGCTGCGTCCGCCTCATCGTTGGCGCTGGGGTAAGGTTCATTGACCATGAAGGCTACACTCCACTTTCTCAATCGGATAGTGTGGCAGGTCGGCGCCCAGGAAATTCCTCAACGCGCGCTGCCAGTCATTGATTTGCTTCTGGACATACCGAGCGGTCCGGTTATGTAAGAAGAAGGCCGGGTGGTACAACGTCAAAGCGTCAAAGGAACACAGACCGGAGGGCGCTGCGTAGTAGCCGGTGGAGGATCGGTTGACCAGGCTGGACTGACTCGGGTTGCCCTTCAACTTCAGGACTTCCTTCGCGGCTGTAGCCCCTAACAGGATCACCTTCTGAGGCTGGACCATTTGCATCTCAGCCAGTAAGAACCCTAAGCACGCCTTGATGGTGTCTTTACTAGGTGTCTGTTGCTTCCGGTTCCATTGATGCCGACAGACTACCGCAGTTGGAAATGTTGAAGGCAATGGGGACAACGCACGGCTCCGTGATGGTGGGAGGCTATGACCACTTCGAGATTCTCCGGACGGTTGTCCCGTTTGTCCCCGTTTTTGTGATGCACCTGCTCCCACGACTCTAACAGTCGATGAAGGTGCCACATCATTACTAACCTGTGGACCCGCATCGCTTTCCCGTTTACTGACACTTGTAGATAACCGTCCCGGTCCATATTCTGGCGTCGGGTGTTCCGTTCCCCCTTGAACCACAGATTGCTGCATAGATGATGGGTCTTCAGGTTCCTTCGAGGCTTGCTGGTTGGCCATTTCGGGTACCATACCCGCTTGCACAGGAGGCAGGACCGCCAAAGGAGCGGGCAAGTGTGCCCCGTCCACCGGGCTTCCCTCGCCGCTTGAACCCACGCGCGGGGGCGGGCTTCGCCTTTCTTGAATACCATCCCCACCTATTATACCACATTTACGACACATTAGGTGGAAGGGTCGGTGCTTAGCGATGTTCGTAATGTAGTACGACGTCAACCCGCACTCCTCAAGCATGGTCCGGAGTAGCTGGCCCGATGATCCAATGAAGGGCCGGCCGGCGTGCTGTTCTGTGCCCCCGGGGGCCTCACCGATCACCATCATAGTAAAGTCACGCTGCTTGATGAAGGTAGGCTCTGAGTGAACGTACTCCCCCGGCACACCCTTCCCTTGAGTATGAAGAGGACACGCTTCACACGCCCGGACCAGACTACTCAGAGTCTCGTAGCTTGCCATTACCGTCCGTCCGGGTGTCCCATGTGAGCAGTGCGTACCAACTCAGAAACGTCCTCCGTCATTTTCATGTGTGAGTACAGAGCAGGAGGAGATTGGCCGGAAATGTACTCCGCTAACAACAACTCAGCATCGTAGCTGTGTTTGAAATGGATATCAACCCCTAACATCAAACCAGCAAGAAATGCCGTCAACGCGGCTCTTTGAAGTACAGTATCGTGTGGATTGCCCCCCGAGATGTGCGCCCCACAAAACTGAGTCATCATCTCCTCGACTAAAGCATCCCAGGCAGGCGTGTCAGGCTTCTCAGGCTCCTCGTGTCCGCCCGGAGCCAGTTCGTTCTCGGTCATGGCCGGGGGATTCCGTGGGGGAACGTGATCGCGCCTTCAGTAAAGAAGGGATCGTGTGCATCTACTTTTTGCACGAGAACGTCAGCGCCTTGTTGTTCAGCTACCCAGCGGATTGAGGTTAGTTCGGGTAGGCTCAAGTGCTTGCCGTCGAGCGTGAAGATGCCGCCGCCGTCACCCTCTCGGCCGATTAGTAAGATCATGTTAGTCTCCTTCTCCGGTTCTTCCGGTGGTGCGGGCGGTGTTGGCTCTACCGGGGCCTGGGTGATCTCGTGTATCCAGGCCCCGTCGAAGACGTTGAGGTCCGTAACCTTGCCGCCCAGGATGGTGGTTCCTTTGTATTGTTTGCCGACAACTGGTTCAGCCATCGCCCAGGTAGGTGTTCCCATACGCAAGTCAGGTATGTTGTCGTACCGAGCGTGCCAGTACCCATCCAGGGCATACCAATTCCGGAGATTATCCGGCCCCGTCCGACCGAGTAATGTACCCAGGAACCCTAAGAACCAATCGGCAGAGTACCCGATGATCGGGATACCCCAGGGAGCCGCTACGTCTCGAGTCAACCGGATCAGTTCGTGTGTCCGATCATCAAGATCCTGTGCCCCAGCTCTCGTCGCCGGCACCGGAGAAAGCTCATGGTCAATTACGAGGAACGACAGGTGCTCAAGCTCAGCACCGATCGCCCGCAGAGCGTCATCAAGCGTCTGTTGAGGAGAGTACCAGGGGTTCGTGTTGAAGTAGGCCGCGGTCAGACCACCAGCCCGACGCATGGCACTCAACGAACGAGCACATTCACGTTGCATTGTCGGGTAGAGCGGGGCTGCTCGTCCACCCGAGCCGGCGCCTTGGATTAGGCCACCCCAACCCTCCATAAGACGAGCCCGGCACCAGGTTTCATTAACGCCAACCCAGGTATCTAGTAGTTTCATGCTCTCCTCATTCAATTTCAGTTGGTGGGGGCGGTGGGAGTCGAACCCACATTTAGCCCTGAAGCCAGTGACCTCAGAAATCCGTACCCGACGCCCCCACCCAGGACCGAATAGCCGGGCCCATACAGCTTACCATACCAGCACGTCCTTTAGCCAGCCGAGTGCGGGCACGCCCCGTAGAAACCTTTAGCAGCATTACAGTTATGACAGAGAATTTGAATGTGATCGGGGTAGCCTTCCCGTCGTAGTTTGAGATACCAGGAAATTCCACTCTTGCGCTCGGCGGCTCGGGCTTTCCCCGTCGTACCATACTTGTGGTCCAGAGCCAGGAATTCATACTGAGCTTCCCCACAACAGGTACAACTACCTCCGTAAGCCGTAAGAACTTCGCGTCGAACTTGCTGTCGATACTCACGTAGCTTCCGGCGTTCAGCTTCGGGGTTAGCGGCATATCGTTTACGCATAGCCTCACGACCCTCAGCTTTTCGCTGTTCGTGGTGTTTGTAATAATAACGGCGACTCGCCTCACGTCGTAATTGCTTATGTCGTTGACAGGACATTACTAATCTAATATATCATGGAACCAACCAGGAAACAAGGACTTGTTGTAACGGTAGAGGTTACGAAAGGCGCCATCCAAAATGATGGTTTCGCCGAAGTCTTTAGAGTGCCGCATAATCCGGCCGGCTGTTTGGGCAACCCGTCCCGCCGTGAGCGCAGCGTAATACGTCTTACCTATTCCTGGTTCTTCTTTCCGAAGACGCATGAGCGGAGACGAGAGATCAGGGAAGGGGATTTTGGCGATGAGTTGGATACGGGCGGAATCGTCATCAAATGACTCTCCTTCTCCCACTGAATTATGGGAGAACATCCCATCAGCAAACAGCGTGGATGTACTTGTCTCTAAACCAATTAGCCGGCGATTACCTACGGATGTGACTTCCAAGACTGTAGCGTAGTAGGGCGAAGCAGCCCGTTTCCCTTCCCATAAATCTGAGTACCGCTGTCGTAACCGCAAGCTGGGCGCGATGCCAAGTAATTTCAAACGGTCGGGCAGGCGGCTAACCATTATTACTTGAACAGAAGCATGACCGGTGTGTTCAGTGTAATGGATACCTTGAGCCTCAAGATGAAACCGGTAAGCGTCTAAGACAAGGCCGGGGTTTTGCCCAAACCCGACACCACCCCCGGACAACTCTGCTTGACGCAAGAAGCCCTCCCCATCGAGTAAGCCCCCCAGGTAGGGTGCGCTATCATAATCCCACTGACCCAAGAAGCGAATTTTGTGCCCAGGTTTGAGGTCCTGAGTTTTCTGCCATCCTTTTCGGGGATAAGCCATCAACCAGGCGTGGTTTGCGCTGGCGTGTGTTACTCCCTGATCCGTCTGGATGCGGTAGGTATCAACGTCTTCAGGCCCAATGGATGTGATCGTTGTGCGCCTTAATTTTCGCCATTTCCCCTCATCAGGCGGTGTTTCATCGAAGCCAATAAGTTCATCCCCCTCTTTAGCATCCCGGAGGAGGCGCCAACTTCCGTCGGCGTAGAGAATTCGGGTTGACGGGTCCAGGCAATAGTGAGCGAGCCATGTGTCGGGACCGGCACTCCTAAACTCTCGTAGAAGCTCAGCACGAGTCTTGCCCCGTCTCGTATCCGATCCTTTTGGCCGGATGAGCCGCATTCGACATGATTCACACCCTTCCGTACTGTGTAAGAGACGATTAAGTTGACGCGCGGCTGTGACATGGATGACTCCTCTCGTATTCCTATATTCGTGCATGTACCGGTGGATCTCCTGGGCCATGCGGTTCCATTCGTCATCACTTGCACGGTAGCTCAGACTCGCAACAGGCCGGACATGGACAGGCCAGCGACGGGGATCAAACGGGGACGGACTCGCGTAATATTCGTACTCCGAATTCTCCAACCCAAGCAACTGCCCGAGCAAGTGACCTCCGTACAGTGTAGCAGACATCAGAAGGAAATGCTCGGCCGAGTTGAACAACGTCCTGGCAGTCCGAGTAGGCCAGAGAGGAGCGGCCTTGATCTCCTGACCGGTCTCAAGGGGGAGGTAGTCATCACCCAGGGAGCGCCAGGCTCGGACGTTCCGGTCCATCGCAATCCAATCGCGAGCTAGCGGGTCTCCGCGTGTAACAGCATCGGACATACGTTCTCGTATTACCTGCCGGTTCTCATTACACCAAGCTATGGCGTCTCCAATTGTTGCCCAGCCTTCACCTAAGACGACCAGGCCCAGCTTATCGGCAGCCTTGGTACTCAGCCGGACCGTCTCGAACTCCGTCAGTTGATTCAATAGTTGGTGAGCCTCATCACAGACCAGTAACAGCGGGCGCGTTTCATCTCGGCCGAGGAATCCCTTGGTGTAGGCCATCTCGTTAAGGTATAGCGCGTAGTTGGCTACGACACGCCGGCTAGCTTGCGCGACCTCGCGTTGAGCATAGTACGGAGAGTCACATCGTTCCTTCGGGTGAGACTGACACCAGCCATCGGCCGCGGTCAACCCGTTCAACGTACACGGAAAATTCCCTCTGCCTTTGACCAAGCGCATACCTTCGAAGTCATCCCGGTACTGCTCTTGAAGTGAGATCGTAGCGGCCAGGATCACAGACTGATCGATCGTCTCGACATCAGATGGAGTGAGTATGTCGCCGTAAGCCACAGCCACGGCACTCTTACCTATACCAACCGGCGCCTCAACCATCGCAATCCGAGGCTGATCTCGCTCTAAGTTAGAGAGGATGGCTGATTGAATGGGCCTGGGTGTTTTATACTTCGGCCCGAGGTTCGAGAAAATTTCCGGATTCATATGTGTGTGCCGCCTTTCACTAATGGTCCACCACCCTCTCAGTAGTGGTCCAAGTGGTCCAGGTTGTGTTGGACCACCCAAAATCGATGGAAATTGCCTTGGAAATACCCCTCAAAACCCTTGACAATGCCCTGGTTCAGCGGTACACTGGCTCCAGCAGGCGCGGTCCTAGCCCGCAAGCCCTTCCAGGGGTCAGGGCGCGGGGACCACCCGATGGGCCAGACTCCCCAAGATTACTCCCCTTCCTTATTCTTTTCCTCCTCATGCTCAGGGTGGAAGTCCTCGTACAACTCGTTCAGTTCGGCCTCCGCTCGCTCCGGCCCGTATAGCTGAGCCGAGTGCGCGATCTCCATTTGAAGGAGCAGGTCAGCCTCGAACTTGGCCTGACAGGAACGACACTCACTGGGTTTCATCATTTCTTCTCCTCTTCCCATAGTACAGGCATGGGCTCGCCGGCCATCATCGCCTTAGCATATGGCTTCAGTCTGTGCGCCGTCGTCTTGGCTATCCCTGTCTCACTTGTGACCTTCCGCTCACTGGCATCCGCGTCAATCAAGTACACGGCCGCGATCTGCTCAATCAGGTCAGCATGGTCGTGAACCCACTCAGTCTCCGTCAGGACCTCGTACCCAGCCGCATCAGTATACCTTAGCTGAAGGGGCTGGTCCGGGTTAGGGAACAGCCGGCCGATCCGGAATAGCCAACGCTGATTGTTGTTGCCGTCCCCACCCAGGACAGCCAGTGTGTCAACATTCCCGGCGAAGGCTGACGACCCTCGCAGCGTTTCCAACGTCTCGTATCCATACTTGTCGCTGCTACCCTTGCGCGTATGGTGAATTAGCAAGGCCGCGAAGTTGTACCGGCGCACTAGCTTGACCAGCGTCTTGATCTGGGCCCGAGTCTGTGCGCTACTGTTCTCATCCTCCGCGTCCATGTAGAAACCGATCGTGTCAATCACCACCAACAAAGGAAAGCCAGGCGGTAGGAAGCCCGGCGTGCTCGGCAATTCTTGAACAGCACGTTCGAGTAGCTTCAACATGTCATCCCAGGACTCACCCGCATCCTCCGCGGTTAGGAACGCCATGTACCCGGCCTTGGCGAGCGGTCCTAATCGAGTAGGATACAGTTGGTGCTTGATAGCAAGTGGGACCTCGCCCTCCTCAGTGACGTAGAGAACGTTGGCCTTACTCATGGGCATACCTAAGAACGTAGGCTGCGACGTCGCCATTGCGTACAGGAAATCAAAAATCACCGTTGTCTTCCCCAATTTCGGGGGGCCACCGAGTAGCGTGATGGTGCCTTGCTTCAACATACCCGCCCATATCCACGGGCGCCGAAGCTCAACCTCCGCTGCTTCTACTACGTCCTTCAACCCCCGCCAGGGCTGATGATACTTCCGGGCTCGATACCTGAACCAATCCGCCTCTTCGTGGAACCATACCTCCTGTTCAACATCCAGATGGTACGCTCGCTTGTCGTTGAGTAAGATGATACATTCAGGTTCAGCCGGTGGGTAATCATCCCGGTTGGTCTCGGGGTGCTCGTAACAAGGGAACGTGATCCCGAAGACACCCTTTCCCTCATGCTTGATGACCCGCTCAGCACCAGGGTAAGCAGCGCCGAATGAAGCTGCGGTTTGGATCGTGAGGTTACTGAGGATCATCGGTTAGCTCTACACCACGGGGCATGACGTTCGTCCCCTTCTCTGATACCACAGTCAGGACAGATCATGCGAACGGGGGCTCCCCGGCTGCGAGGTAATACAGAAGGATGAAGGTTATGGTCAAGAGTACACCCAAGTAGAACACGCCGTAGACCAGGCCGGCGATAACCGACACGACCGGCACGCCGAGTGCCTTGTCCATCCGAACCTTGCGCTCCTCGGGAGTGGCGCCCATCAGCTTCTCTAGACAGGTTTGCTCAGCATGACAGCAATAGGTACACCAAGACGAGTGAATCATTTCGTTCCCTCCAAGGCAACTTGAGCGTCAAGGCATTTCTTATCGCAATCCTTGAAGCCGTGACGTGTTGGGCAAGCGAAGTAGTGCCAGCCGGTGTCACCATAGACAATACCGAGAGCCCGGAGTGCCTCCACCAGCACAGTCTTCTGCGTTTCCCAGAAGTGCTTGTAGCAAGCAATCTCTACGCGATCACATTCAAGGTCAATCGACACCCAACCGTCAGTGAGGTCACAATCATAGCGACCCTGCTCGATCTCAAGCGCCTCTACCCAAGCGTCTACCTTTACACAGTCGATCGCCCACATGTGCATCCCGGATTTAGGCGCTCGGTGTACGTCAGGTTTGCAGGACTGGCAGCCAGGACACACCCTAAAGTGCGGCCCGGCCATATCCACGCCGTCTTGAATGACGCCTCTGTCGCATCTGTCTACCATCGGGGTTTCCTAGCCCGACACCGGCAGCGACACGGCCCAGCATGAGGGAATACCTTACGGCAGCGATGATGACCGGGCCACTTGTTCAGGCAGTGAGAGAACTTCGGGAAGACGATCATCGGGCGACTAGACAGTCAGGACAGGTGTCAGTGGCGTCCAAGGATTCTCGGCACAGACCACAGACTACACACGTTATATGATCTTCCCCCGGCTTATGGCCACACTCGTCTGGATCGGACTCATCCTCCGGACTCGGACAGTCGGGATACTGACTAGCCCCATGTGAAGGATACGCCAGACAACGGGACTCCTCCTCCTCGTCAGGTGTAGGCGGCAGCGGTGGATCGAATGGTACGGCCAAGCCACGAGCAACCGGCGTGGTGCGGTTGTAGTAAATCGCCGCCAGTTGATCAATTGTATGTCGGAGCCTATCTATCAGACTGGGCAGGTCGGCCTTCTTCGGGAACCAAACGACCTCGATCTCGCCCGCAACGATACGGAAGGGCATCGTCCCACCCTCCAATACTTCTGCTTTCACTTGCGTGATCTTCCCGTGGACGTAGGTTTGTGAGCCCATATTAATCTCCTCCTCCCGCCTCTATAGACGAGGATACCTTGTTACTTACCGAACATGCGCTTGCGTCGTGGCCAGCATTTCTTACAGAGTGGGTGCTTCTTGTATTCTACGCAGGCTGTGTTCCGTTTGCAACCCGCGCAGAATGCCATGACGGGATCAGCGGACACGGCATTTCCGGTACTGATCTGTGGTAACGGCCTGTCCACAATCTGGACAAATCCCCCAATTAGGCTTAACGTGGTCGGGTTGGGTGCCCGTCAACTCTATCCTCCGGGTCAAGCCGATAGTTCTCGTGCGGCTTGACCTTCGCTTGCTTCTGTGCGCGCGGGAGATCAGCCTTCAAGACCCGCGTGATCCCTTCCATGATAGTTTCGGGTGCTAAGTCAGGCCCGCGCAGGTTAGTGTTAACGGGAGCGGGTGAGACTTGATTGTCAGGCGGGAATGAGCCGCTGAACTGGTCAAGCCATTCGTGGTCGTCAGAAGGTGGGAGTGTATTTGGCACCCTTTCATTATACGCCCCGTACTCTCGCAAGTCACTCTCATTAGCCTCTTGGATGGCCCGGTTAAGCCGGTCAATCGCCTCGTTACTGTAGTCCCGTGGTTGCTGGCCGACCTCGTTTAGCGCCGGGCAATTGCGGGCGTGGTCGTATGCAGCCTTAATGGCGGCTGCTTGTGCCTCCGCGCTCCACGTCTGGATCGGGCCAGTTGAAACTGTATACCAATCACTACAATCCGAACAGTCCCAGCCGTAGCTGTTCCAGTAGATGCCCATGCTTAATAGCCTACCCTTCTAGATCGTCAGTCACTTGCCGACGCCAGAGTTGAGGCGATCGACAGTCCGACACCCCATGTTCGTGGTGAGACTGTGCGTCAGCGTCGGCCCGACAGTCGTCTATGCCAAGCTCCCGCCGCCGCTCAGCGTTAAATACGGCCGTGATCGGGCTCGCGTTCACATCTTCATGTCCGTTGTTGAAGTCGTCCTGTTCGTTGTCATGGTCAACGAGGATAAACCGTACCCCGTCCGGGTCTAAGTCCGTGGCGATGTCCTGTACCACGCCACCGTAGACTGAAACGATCACCGTATTCTGGATTCTCATTGTCTTGCCTCCTTGTACTAACTTACCTTACAGTCGCTTGTCTGACTTGTCTAGTTCAAACTCTGCGCCACAATCCACACAGACGTAAGGGAAATCGTTATCCTCCGCTTGGCATGTGAAGTTGAGGCTATCGCAGTCCGGGCAATGCCATTCCTTACAGCCGGCATCGTGGGGGTCTTGCTTGTTCATACGTCTACCTCCGCTTCAAAGGTGTTGCCACAGTCGCGGCAACGATACCATGTGAGAGCTTCGCCTGCGCCGTTACAAAGCGGGCAGCATTCGTTCGCCGCCGGGCCGCAATTATGCACGTCAAGTTCAATCAGGTTAGCGAATACCCTATCGCAGTCAGAGCATTGTACGCGGTCGCGTGGATCGTTTGTCATGGGTGAGTGCACACTTGGCGCTGGTTCGCCCGCGTGGGCCTTGCCGTAGCAGTCGCAAGCATCAGGATGCCCACAAGTGATGTAGACGCCATCCCGCGTCCATGCTTGCTTGTCGTAGTCGTAGTGCGTGTCAGTCATCGTGCTTTCCTTTCATTTCTCTTGACTGCCCACAGGATAGCACGGACGCAAGCTAGAAGGGACAAGAAATCGTAAGAATCAGGTCAGGATTGGTTAAGGTTATCTGTGACACTAGCCCTAGACTTCGCCTTCCGGCAGGCTGTCGAGCAAGTAATCGCATCAGCCCTGCGAGCCGGGAAGAGAACCCAACAGACCCGGCAGGGGAGCCACAGCTCCGCTTTCGTAAGCATCTTACGCTTCATAAGCTCCTAACATCAGGTAAGGCACTTACTAATAGTAAGCTGATCTCACCCTGTCACGCAAGCATTTGTCAAGTCATTTGGGTGAATAAAGTCAGGCCTATCTGTAACCGTGTGTTCACCGTTGTTCACTTGTCAACCAGCATGTATTAGTGGACAAATACATGATATTAATATAGGTATAGCAATGCCAGGTGAATAAATAGTAGACATCCAGGCAAGGCCGGGTGAATGAATATTCACGTTACAGATTATTCACCAACTTGACACCAAGCCTCCACCATTCCTTCACCAATTCTTCACTATTACAGCATAACGGTGTAGATTCGGTTAAGATTTCAAGTTAAGGTTTGGTTAACGCGGATGCAGATATTGAGAAAGTAATATGCGAACGCAGTGAGCCCTGAATGTATTTTTCTCCTGAGAATTTCTTGGGACTCCTGGCGCCCTCCATTTAATTTTTTCGGCTAGAAATTGAACTCAGGCGCCCTTCTTATAGTAGACTTGAAGACGGATTTATTCTATAATATAAGTATGGGGCGACCACTCACGACAGACGGACCTACGGCGCTCGGGGCGAATGAATACAGCCGGCGCTGGTATAAGAAGAACCGTACCCGCATCCGCAACACACCCAACGCGCAATTAACCCTCCGTATAAAAGCGATTGCAGCCTACGGCGGGAAGTGCGTCTGTTGTGGTTGTGACGAATTTATCCTACTTGACCTAGACCACATCAATAATGACGGATCGACTTGGCGTAAGCATTTCAAGGACCCTAGGCGCGAATTACGGTGGTTGCGGGATCATGGATGGCCTCCGGATAGGTTGCAAGTGCTCTGCGTTGTGTGTCACCGGAGAAAGACCATCTGGAACAAACAGGAGGGCGCAGTGTCCTTGACAGTCCCACACTCGATCACCTAACATATAGGTATGAGTGGATCTTACAACGCAGGCGAACCCCTCGCTGTCACAAACTCTGTGGCAGTCGCATTGACCGCTGGAACATATGGGAATAACAGGCATGCAATCGTTCAAGTACAAGGCAATCCAATCCGGTACCGCTTCGACGCGACGGACCCCACGGCTACGGTCGGGTTCCTGATCCCGGTCGGCGCGTTCATCCGTCTGACCTCTAAGGACCAGCTTGTGAAGTTCCGGGCGATTGCGACCGGCGGAGACGCTGTGTGCTTCGCGGAGTTCGGTTACTAAGATGCCTGGACAACACGACATCATCCTCCCGGCGTCCGATGGGCGCGTCCACGTATTCGACCCGCGGAAGTGGGGTTCTAACCCCGGCACCGACTTCTGGCTGTTCTGCAATAACGCTGACCAGATTCCCGCCGGAGGGTCAGCAACCGAATTGAAGACCCACGGTTGGGAAGGCGAGGGCTTTTCCTACTTAGCCGGTTCCGGCGCGGACTTCCTCTCGGGCTCGCCCATCGCTGATGCCGGTACAACCGGGGGCTTCAACTTTGACGCAGCCAACGACCACCTGATCTCGCCCTTCATCTTCGGAGACTACGCAGCCGCGACGATCTTCGAGAACATCATGGGTTACTTGCCAGTGACTCTCAACATGGAAGTCTTTGCGCGGTTCGCGGTCAACGCCGATGAGAACGCCTCCGGTTTCGGCTTCCTGGAAGCAGGCGGTGGGGGTGGATCTCCCGCTGACGCCGATATGATGGCCTTCATCGGCCAGGGCGCGACCAACTTCGAGATCATCCGGGGCGACGGCACAGTCGATGCCAGTGTCGCGGTCTTCGACACGGACCCGCACAAGTTCAAGATCAGCATTACCGGCGCCGTCGTGACCTGGTACATCGATGGTGTCGCACAGGGGACACTCGTGACGCAGGACGACCTCTGGCCTGTGGCCTGGTGCGCCAACACGGAAACTGGCGGCGCTGCTGACCCGGTAGTGTCCCAGGCTCACGTCTGGTACGAA
>LAZR01001249.1_pt1 | contig 16465 bp, 17 predicted proteins | sample 329461 | NCBI WGS metagenome assembly LAZR01 (sample SAMN03002196, study PRJNA259156) | marine sediment metagenome | biome: sea floor; feature: Hydrothermal impacted sediments; material: marine sediment; isolation source: Loki non-amplified sample from Loki's castle hydrothermal vent sediment ...
AATGTCCGGAAAATCGCCTCGCCCAAGAGCACTGGGCTTAGTCATCCAACATGCGAAAAGTGTTTTTACACACTCTGGGCCAAAAGCGGTCCTTCGCGATGTGTCTTAGAATACTTAGGGCGATTCAAGGAAAGATGGCGGTGTCCGTAGCTTATCCTCCACGTCATGGAAGACTACCATCCACCCTTTAGACACTTGGGTGCTATCGGCCAAAAGCGTATGACCTACAACGGACCTTCTCAGCCCTTCAGTTCAGACAGGTTGGCCGCCAAACGCATGCAAGAACACCAGTGCCTGCTTGCGTCTCAGATACCATTCCCGAGCATTCTGCCGTTAATGATTTTTCCATAAAGATTTACCCCATCATTGGCATGGTACTTGTCACGGGTTTTCTCGACCGAGCCGTCGATCAGGCGCGGGTCCTGTGGTCGCTCGTGGCTGTTCATAAAGGCAGCCACGTTCCAGGCCTCCTCGTCTGACAGGGTGCCACCCTTGCCAAGTGGCATGTTTTCCTTGATAAACGCTGCGGCCGTATTTATCCGATGCATGCCTGCTCCCCAGTTGAACGAGTCCGCCCCCCAGAGTGGTGGGAACACGTAAGTTTCCCCCGACTTCTGTCCCTCACCGTTGGAACCATGACAGACGGCGCACTGTGCGTCATAAACCTGCTCACCCTTTGCCAGGTCATATCCGCCCTCGGGTTGAGGAACCTCGGGATAGGCCCGGCCCGGCAGCTCTTGCCCCGTCGGTGCTCCGGTTGCAAGCCAGTAGGAATAGGCTGTAAGCGCGGCGATAACTGGGCCGTCAGCCTCGGGGGCCTCGCCGTTCATACTGAACTGGAAGCAGCCCTGGAGGCGCTCGGCATAACTGTTAACCTTGTCGTTCTTCTTTCGGTACGCCGGATACATGGTATAGGCGGCCCAAAGCGGTGCGGAGTTGGCTTTCCGACCTTGTTCGAGATGACAGTTCGCACAGGCCAGGCCGTTGCCAACATAATCGGACGCATGCTTCTTGGTATCGACAAATATGGCGCGCCCTTGCTGAACCAGCTTTCCGTAGGCGTTGTCAGGCAGCTCGCTTTCCCGGGGCGGCTGAAAGTACCGGCTGCTGGCTGGGTCACCGGCACCGGTAAGGATCTGCGACTGATCTTCCATAACGATCTCGTCCGCCAACACAGGGAAGGTCAATACAGTTAGTAGCAATACGCTTTTCCGCGGCTTCATTTAGCTGCTCCTGTGTCGGTCAGACCCGCGAAATACACCGAGACGGCATTGATCTCCTCCTCTGTCAGGCTCCGTGCAATGTGCCCCATCAAATCGTTCGGATCATTGTTACGGCTGCCCTGGCGCCAGGCAGTTAGCTGCGAGGCCAGATACTGCGCGGATTGCCCAGCTAGTGGTGGAAACGCGTCGCCGACTCCTTGCCCGCTGGGACCGTGGCAGGCGACACACTCTGGGATATTGCGAGCCCAGGCGCCGCGCAGGGCGAGTGCCTCGCCAGGCCCATCGGGCAAAGCGGTACGGTCGACTCGCTCGACATGCGGAGGCGGCTTGCTAGCCAACATAGTTGTGACAGCGTCGGCTTCGTTGGCGCTCAAGGCCGCGGCAATAGGTTGCATAATCGGGTTGGCGCGAGCGCCGGACCTGAAATCCGCCAGCTGCTTACGCATGTACTCGGCTGACAGGCCTGCGAGGCGGGGGAAGCCGGCAGCGGCCATTCCTTCGCCCTGGGCTCCGTGACAGAAAGCACATGCCACGGCAGCAGGGTTGGCCCCGCCTTTGTCATAGACGGTCATTGGGTCTACAGTCTGCGCGGACACGGAAACCGCGAGGAAAAGCCCGGCCAAAGGCCAGAGGGGCGCTTTCATGTAGCCTCCGTATACGACTGTTGTAAGCAACGGCGCTGCTGGTTGATCTTTATCGATCTAGCCTTTGGACAACGGCCCCATAATCTCATTCAATGCATCAGGCCGAGGCGCGCCTTGATGTTGCTGCAATCGGCCGTCGTCGTCCAGGTAATAAATTGCTGGCGTAGCCGAGGCACCCATTTCGCTCATCAGGGTGAGATTCGCCTCTAGCCGCTGATTCACAGTTGGCGAGATTCGCTCGATCGGTTTGAGCTGGCTCGCTTTGCCGGCTTCTTCGTGCACATTGAGGGCCGCCTCAGGATCCTTGGCGACCAGCAAGGCGGCAGCTTTACCTGCGCTGTCAGGCATGAGCATGCCAACCATCACGTGACGGACCTGGACGGTACCTGACTCGACCCAGGGCCGCGCCTGCTTCCAGAACATATTGCAATATGGGCAGTTTGGATCGGAAAACATGTAAACGATCCTGGCAGCGTCATCGCTACCATCTGCGATCCAGCTGCTCTGTTCGAGCCGCTGCCACATTTCCTTCCCCAGCGGCTCATAGACGAGACGTTCCAGGGGTTCCTGGCTGAGATTTTCGCCTTGCGCGTCCAGTAGATTGCCGACCAGCACATGTTCGCCATCCTCAGTGAGATATAGGGCCAACCCTTGCCCATTGAACCGAGCGGCGTAGCCTTGCAATCCGGAGGGCGCGTCGAATGCGTCAACGATCTGTACCCCTTTTGATTGCACAGCTTCGATAGCGGCCGGCCACTGTTCTCCAATTGCGTGCGATGCGGGAAAAAGCGACAGAGCGCAACACAAAGCGGACATGGGGTATATCTTGATCATTCATTATTCTCCTTCAGTTTATGTAACTCACGCGCCAAGCTGGCACGCGATAGCTCTCCGAGGTGACTGGCGACCTGGCGTCCCTCAGCATCATAAAAAAGCGTTGTCGGCAGCGCGGCCGAGCCGATCTTCTGGCCCAACTGCCCTCCGGTATCGAGCAGTACGTTCTCCAGCCCCAGCCCTTGCGAAGCCAGAAATTCCCCTATGACGCCCGCGCCTTCGCCCTGATTGACGAACAGAAATGTCAGATCGGTTTCGTTGCGCTGCGCTTCAGCCAGTACCGGCATCTCCCTGCGGCACGGTGGGCACCAGGTCGCCCAGAGATTGATTACCAGCGGCTTGCCTAGATAGTTGTCCAGCTCGACAGGCACACCCTGGTTATCGCGTAACGCCAGTTCCGGCAACCGCGTGCCCTGCTCAAAGGCATGGAGGACGAAGCTGCTGAAACCCCAGACCAGCACACCCACCGCCATGGCCGACCCCAGCGGGGTGCGAAGGGTCTGCTCGCGCCAGGCCATCCAGGCACCCAGCGCGATCGCGGCAATCACCCCAGGCCAGGCGATAAAGCCGCCATCGCGGATATCGATCACGCCCCAAAGGTCGTCCCGAAAATGATCGAAATAGACGATAACGAAGGCCAGGCGGGCGACCAGCAGCGCCGCTATCAGCAACTTGAACAACTGCGCCTCAGGGTTGAGCTTGCTGCGCCGGCCAACCCACCAGCCGGTCAAGGTGGCGAGCAGCAGGCTCACCATCAATATTATGTGTGGCACCGCCAGCGCGAACGGGCCTATATTCATCGTCAACATCAGCCCCGCTCCATTGTTTCATTCCAGTTGGCCATAAATTGTTTGGCATCCACCTCTCCCGTGATGCGCTGCGAGCGGCGTTCGACGCCGTCCGGACCGATCCAGAGTAACGTTGGCGGCCCCATCACCTGATAGCGACTCAACAGCTCCCGAGAGGCGGCGTTGGTGACTGTGACGTCGGGCCGCAGGATGCGCACGTCTTTCAGAGCCGCTTGCACCTCGGCATTACCGAACACTTCTCGCTCCATCACCTTGCAGGACACGCACCAGTCAGCGTAGTAGTCAACCAGCACCCATTGGCCGGCCGCTTTGGCGGTGGCGAGTTCATTATCGAGCACGGCCGGCTCACTGAAACCGACATACCCTTCGTTCACCTCGCTGGCCTGAACGGTTGCCACACCGGCGCTGAATATCGCCAGTGGACGCAATGGATCGTGCGCGCCGCCGGCAGCGCCCAGTAGCATGGCTATCCCCCAGATGCCTGTCAGCGATGCGACGGCTCTGCTCAACGCCTGATATTTATGCAGCTCATGCGCCAGTTGCAGCAGCGCGCTGGCCAACACCACCAACAATGCTCCCCAGAGCCCTACCCATAACGAGTCAGATAGCAGCGGCCGCAGTACATAGAGCGCTGCGATCAGAAACAGGAAGCCGAAAGACACCTTGACGCGGTCCATCCAGGCGCCCGGTTTGGGCAGAAAGCGGTTGCCCAGCGTGACGAGCAGCACCAGCGGCGTGCCTATACCCAGCCCCAGCGCGAACAACACCAGGCCGCCTTGTACAGCGTTGCCGCTTTGCGCGATATATAAAAGCGCCGCAGCCAGGGGCGCGGTCATGCAGGGTCCGACCAGCAAGCCGGAGAGCACGCCCAGCACACTAGCACCCGCGAGGCTGCCGCCTTTGCGCTTGCGCCCGGCATTCTCTAGGCGGTCGCGCAGGCCAGCCGGCAGTTGCAACTCGAAAAAGCCGAACATCGGCAGGGACAGCAATATGAACAGCCCGGCAAAGCTCGCGATCAACCAGGGCTGCATCAACAAACCCTGCAGGTTGGCGCCAAGCAGTGCGGCTACAACGCCGAGCGCGGCATATACCAGCGCCATGCTGACCACATACGCAATCGCCAGGGCAATGCCGCGCCGCGGCGTCGCCCCGCTCCCCACAACAATCCCCGCAAGAATTGGCAGCATCGGCAGCGAGCAGGGTGCAAAAGCCAGCAACAGGCCCAGACCGAAGAAAACCAGCAGGCTCAGCCACAACGCCTGTTGCTGCAAGCCGCTGACAAGGGCTTCGTCACCAGCTTGGACCGAGCCAGACGCAATCGAAGGCCCGGCGCCTTCCATAGTGAGCTGCTTGGACTGCGGCGGGTAGCACAAGCCTGCATCCGCACAACCCTGCCAGCCCAATTCAATAGAGCCGGCGGCCGTTTGCGGAATGAGTACTTCCAAACTGCCCCGGTAGATTTGTGAATCGCCAAAAAACTCATCGGTGTAGGGCTCGCCCGACGGCAAAGACGGCTGAAAATCCGCGTCCAGGCCGCCAAAGCTCAGGCGCTCCTGATAGAGGTAATACCCCGGCGCGATATCCCACCGAACCAGCGTACCGCCCTCATCCTGCGGCTCGATATGCAGCTCAAATGCCTGATCTACAGGCAGAAAATTGTCCTGCAGCCCGCCGCTTGAAAATAGTGAGGCGTTGGCTGTTTGCAGCAGCCAGAGACATGAGACCAGTAAGAAAACAATCGCGCGCATAAACCCCACCTATTGAACAGTCCGGAGGAGCATGGCGACCCGGGATTAACGGATGATTAACAGCGGCGGGCCAACGTCATATGCGCGCAGGCCTGCTGTGGAGAACCAAGGCCGTACGCACCGGTGCTATGCTCATAACGCTCCGTTAATCATGGCGGAGGACAATTCCCTAACACTTTGAACGAATCAGTCCCATGCACGTACTGCTCACCGAAGACAATGCACTCATTGCCAGCGGCGTCACCGCCGGACTTGAAGCCCAGGGCTTTGTGGTGACGCATGCCGCCACGGCTGCCCATGCTGACGCCACGCTGCGCAACACAAAGGTCGACGTAATGATTCTCGATCTCGGGTTGCCTGATGAAGACGGCTTGCAGCTTCTGCAGCGCTTGCGCCGACGCGGTGTTGAGCTGCCGGTGTTGATTCTGACCGCCCGGGATGCGGTAACCGAGCGCGTCGCGGGATTGCAGGCCGGGGCTGATGATTACCTGATTAAACCCTTCGACCTGCGCGAACTGGCTGCGCGCCTGCACACCTTGCTGCGCCGCGTCGCAGGGCGTAGTAGCCACCTGATCGAGCATGGCCCGCTCACTTATGATCCGGCAGCCTGCACAGCCACCTTCAACGGCGAATCAATTGAGCTTTCGCGCCGCGAGCAGGCGCTTTTGCAGGCGTTGCTACAGAACCCCGGACGGGTGCTCTCAGCCGAGCGGCTCAAGGACGCTGTGTACGGCTTAAGTGACGAGGTCGAGAGCAATGCATTGAACGTGCATATCCATCACCTGCGCCGCAAGCTGGGCGGCGGTATTGTCGAGACCGTACGTGGCCTCGGTTATCGCCTGGGTCCGGCGGGGCATTCACCGGATCATTTCGACTCATGAGTCTGCGGCTGCGGTTGGTCATTACGCTGGGCTCGGCCTTCGTGTTGTTATGGAGCCTGGCGGCGGCCTGGATGCTGTTCGATGTGCGCAATCAACTGATGCTGTCGCTCGATCAGCGGCTGGCTGCCTCCGCTCGCATGGTCGCCGGATTGCTGGTCCAGCTGCCCCAACCCGAACTGACCGGAAGCGGGGTAACCAGACTGCGCGCCGAACAACTGGGCATAGAAGACGGCCTCGCCTGCCAGGTTAGCTCACTGCGCGGTGAGGTGATTGCACGCAGCCACTCGACACCTGAAGCCGTGCTCGACGCTCAGCAGACGGGCTTTCGTGATCAGATGGTCAGCGATACGGCCTGGCGCAGCTTTACGCTGGTACACAACGGCATGCGTATAACCACTGCAGACCGGCTAGACGAACGCGCGACCCTCCAGCGCTCGGTGCTGCTTGCCGCTGCCGTTCCGGTTCTGTTTGCCTTGTTGGGGAGTTTGGTCGCGCTGTGGTTCGGCGTGAGCAGTGGGCTCGCGCCCTTGCTGCGGATTCGCACCGCACTGGCCGAGCGCAGCGCCGATTCGGTGGAACCGCTGCGCATCGAGCCGCTGCCCGCCGAGCTGGCCCCGTTGGTTGAAACGCAGAACCAGTTGTTCCAGCGCTTCGCTCAGACCATCGAACGCGAACGCCGCCTGACCGATGACGCCGCCCACGAATTGCGCAGCCCGCTTACGGCTATCAAGACCCATTTGCAGGTAGCCTTGATGACCACCGGGGATCGCTCTCGGCAGGCCTTGATGCATGCCGAGAGCGGTGCCGATCGCATGCACCGGACCCTTGAACAATTATTGATGTTGGCGCGTGTCGAGGGGCGGGTGTCGTTTGATGACGGGTTGCGCTGCGAGGCGCTAGATGTTGTCCAAACCGCTCTCGCGGATGCCAATCAGCAACCAGGCGCGCCTGTTCGGCTCGTGGTTTCTGACCAGGCTCGAGGCAGATCTATTGCGATGCCGCCGGTACTGGCGATTGCGGCGTTGCGCAATCTGCTGGAGAACGCCCGTCGCCATACCCATGTCGGCACCAGTGTAGAAATGAGCCTCTCATCGCCCAACGCCGACCAGGTCTGCTTCGAGATCCGGGATTACGGACCGGGCATCTCTGCTGACATGATCGACGAGATTACCGAGCGCTTCTGGCGAAACAGCGGTGGCGACGGTAGCGGGCTCGGTTTGTCAATCGTCAAAGCTATCGCCGAACGCTTTGATTGCCAACTGTGCTTCGATTCACTCGATGATGGCTTGCAAGTTCAGCTCATCGTGAGGCTCCTGCCGGCTGACGATTGGAGCATGAACGAATGATTCATACGCGGGTCCATTGAAAGAGTGTGACCAACCGAGGAGATAGCAATGCTTGTTTTCGAGCGCGTGTATACCGAGGGGTTAGCCCAGCTTTCCTATGTTGTGGGCGACAGCAAGGCAGCTATCGCTGCGGTCATCGATCCCCGACGGGATATCGATATTTACCTGAACATGGCGCGAGCGCATGGTCTCAGGATCGCCTATGTGATTGAAACTCACATCCATGCGGATTTCGTTTCTGGCGCTCAAGCTCTGGCGGAGCAGACCGGCGCCGAGCTCATCGGTGGCCGCTCGGACGCCTATGATTTCAAGCTGCGTCAGGTCGAGGGTGAGGAAATTCTCCAACTAGGCCAGGTGCGTCTCCAGGTAATGCATTCGCCAGGACATACCCCTGAGCACATCTCTCTGCTTCTGTTCGACAATCAGCAAGGTGATGAGCCGTTCGCCCTGTTCACCGGTGACACCCTGTTCAACCTTGACGTCGGTCGGCCCGACCTGCTCGGCGACGGCAGCGAGCAGAAGCTGGCTGCGCAGCTATTTGACACTCTGATGAATCGCTATGTGCCGCTCGGCGAGCGGGTTGAGGTATACCCTTGCCATGGAGCCGGTTCAGCCTGTGGCAAGTCCATCGGCGACCGGCAGCACTCCACGCTTGGCAACGAACTATTGTTCAACCCGGCACTGCGCGAAACACGTAGCGAGGAGGAGTTTGTCGACTGGCTACTCAAGGGCATGCCGGAACCGCCGCGACACTACGCGCGATTAAAAAAGGTCAACGCCAGGCGAGCCAAAATGGTGGGCCTGCCCCTTCCCCCACCACTGTCGCCGCAAGCGTTTCAAAATCTCGCTGGAGAGGGGGACATTCAGATCGTCGATATCCGCTCGATCCTGGCATTTGGAGGCGGTCATGTGCCAGGCGCCATCAACATTGCCCTTCGCAACGAGTTCATCAACTGGGCCGGCTGGATGCTTTCCGCCGAACGCCCCATCCTGTTGGTGGGTGAGTCAGCTGACGATATCCACCAAGCCGTGACTCAGCTCTATCGGATAGGCCTGGATGATATTCGCGGCTATCTGCGAAATGGCATGACGGATTGGCAGAACGCGGCGCTACCGCTCGCGTCTGTTGGAGAGTGGACAGTGCATGAGCTTGATCGCCGACGAAACGATTCAGACGTGCTTGTGCTCGACGTACGCAGCCCTGCGGAATTCAAGGGAGGCCATGTTCCGGGCGCTCAACATGCTTATGTCGCGCATTTAGACTCCTCCCTCAGCGAACTGGACTCAGACAAAACGATCGCAACGTACTGCGGTTCTGGGTACCGAGCATCCATCGCAGCAAGCATCCTGAAAAGGAGTGGATTTGAGAAAGTAGTTAACGTGCCTGGTTCGTGGGCAGCATGGAAGGCGGCAGACCTACCGGTGGAATGACACTCCCGATACAAACCACGAGGAAACGAAGCATGCTATCAGCAGCCACCCGACCGAAAACAGCGAGTCAACATCTGTCTAATTGCGGAAAACATCTTGCACAGCAGAAAAATAAGACTCTAGGCCTAGCGGCCATGGTGATAGTTTCCGGGTGTACCGGTTTTGGCCCGGTCAGTTCATCAACTGAACCCGCCGGGATGGCGGAGTCCACCAAAACTGAAGTGTTGGAGGCAGGTGCCGCCATGCTTCAAACAGATTCGCCGCTGGAACCCATGAATGTCTATCTGGTCGGTTTCCATCCTATGAAAGACGACCCATCTCATCAAATGGAAGCTCATCATTTTTGCACCCAAGTTAACGAAGATTTTGCGCAATGTGCTTTATTTGATGGCAATACGCAAAATGCAAATCTTAACGGTATCGAGTACATCATCTCCGAGCGTCTATTTGAGCGGTTTCCTGCCGCCGAAAAGCAGTACTGGCATCCGCACAATGGCGAAATCCTATCCGGACAACTGGTTGCGCCTGGGTTGCCGGAGCAAGCTGATCACGCTCTGATGAAGAGCAAGATGAACAGTTACGGTAAAACATGGCATACGTGGGACGCTACGCAAGGCAAGCCAGGTGAGTCGCTGCCATTAGGAAAGCCGAAGTTGGCATGGTCGTTTAATCGGATTGGTGAGGCCAAAGAGGGGCTGGTGGAAAGCCGGGACAACCGGATGGAGATCAACACGGAGGAACGTCGTAAAGCCAGACAAGACCTTATACCGCTGGCCAAACCTCAGGATGGCGTTGATGCGCTCAAGGGCCAATTTGAAGGGTCAACCAGGCCCATTCCCGGAGTTATAGACAAAAAAGCCGCAAGTCCGTCCGGGACGCAGTCGAAATCGGCTCCCAGATAGGTAACAGTCGCTCGCGCATGGTTAGGCCTTCCTTCGCGAGGGCCTCAATATTTCCTTCCAATACAAAATTCATTGCCGCTTAGGTCCGACGATGAAAGTCAGTAGCGGCACGGTGAGAATGCCTCCGCCGTCGCCTGTCAGCGCCAGGAGGGGCCCACCAAGAGCTCGAGGGCGATCTCAATCATCATTTCCCCATGAGGACGGAATCGACTTTCGGTTCTCAGCGACATCAATCAATCATTTCAACCTCCCCGACAAGCGCGCCTGGAGCTCATACATTGCCATGCCCACCAGCATTGCGGCCACGAAGATCACTGGCTCCACCATCCCGGTGAACAGCGAAGCCACCGCCGGCCCAGGGCAGTACCCTGCCAGGCCCCAGCCCGCGCCAAAAGCAAGGCTCCCCAATACTAGTCGCTTGTCGATCTCAGTGGCGCTCGGCATGCGTATCTCCTCACCCAGGAGGGCTCGGCTACGTTTTGATGCAAAGAAGAACGCCACGCTTGATACCAGAATGGCGCCGCCCATCACCAGACCCAATGACGGGTCCCACAAACCAGCGATATCCAGGAAACCCTGTACCTTGGATGGATCGGTCATGCCTGACAGGATCAATCCGAAGCCGAACAGCACACCGACTACGAACGCGCTCACAATATTCATTTCGGGCCTCAGCTGATCAAATGACGGATGACGAACACAGTCAGGAAGCCGCTTGCCATAAAGGCCAGCGTAGCCACCAGCGAGCGTGGTGAGCGGCGCCCCAGTCCGCACACACCATGTCCACTGGTACAGCCCGAGCCAAAGCGCGTGCCAATGCCGACCAGCAGTCCTGCCACAATCAGCACTGCGACGCTGGCATTTACCTCGACCGCAGGCGGCGTAAAGGCGCTCTGGTACAACAGCGGTGCCAGCACCAGCCCGGCCACAAAAGCCACACGCCAGAGAACGTCACCGGTTGCCGGGCGTAACAGCCCACCAACAACCCCGCTGATGCCTGCGATCCGGCCATTGAGAAGAATGAACATGGCGGCTGCCAATCCAATCAACATACCGCCCGCCAGGGACGCCCAGGGGGTGAAGTTTGCCCAGTCGATAGTCATGTCACCTCCCCTCCCTCTGGTCGTTCTGACAGTACAGGCGATAGAGCAAGTCCATCACCTGCATCGCGTTCTGGCTGCTGATGCTATAAAACACCTGCTTGCCCTCGCGTCGAGTACTCACGAGTTGGTTGGCTCGCAACACCGTCAATTGCTGGGATAATGTTGGTTGCTCCACCCCCGTCGCCGCTGCCAGGTCGGACACGCTGCTCTCGCCTTGCGTCATCTGGCAAAGGAGCAGAAGGCGATCGGGATTCGCCAGCACTTTCAGCAGCCCGCACGCCTCTGCTGCAGAATCGCGGAGTACCTGCACATCGATAAATTCGGGGGTCATCACGATTCACCAGTAATTCTTGAGCTTGACAGTATATACTATCGGAATATATTTCAATATATCGATATAGCATGCCAACGTCGGTGAGGGCCGGCACCGGGGGGACATGCAACCCAGCACATTCACTATGGAGTGAGACCTATATGATATTTCGTCAGCTGTTTGAGCCCATATCCTCGACATACACCTACTTGCTGGGATGCGAAGAAACTGGGAAGGCCGTTCTAATCGACCCTGTCATTTCTGCAGTCGAACGTGACCTGGCTGAGCTGTCTCGTTTGGGACTGACTTTGGCGTATTCTCTCGACACGCACATCCACGCCGACCATATCACTGCCGGACTGGAGCTGAAGAAAAAAACAGGATCGAAGATTGCGTCTCCCGCGTTTGATGCGCTGCCATGTACCGATGTCGGAATTGAGGAGCATCAACCATTGCTGGTTGGCAATCTTCGGTTTGAGCCGCTTCATACGCCAGGCCACACCGACGGTCACTTCGCTTACTTGCTGGGCGACCGGATTTTTACGGGAGATGCACTGCTGATAGACGGTTGCGGCCGTACCGACTTCCAGAACGGTAGTGCAGAGGACCTGTATCAAAGCGTCAGGCACAAACTGTTTTCGCTTCCGGACGACACGTTGGTATATCCCGCGCATGACTACCACGATCGTCGCGTATCGACGATCGCACAGGAGAGAAATCGTAACCCCCGCCTGGGCGATACGGTTTCGTTGGAGCAATTTCGGGAGATCATGTCCGGTTTGAACTTACCCTACCCCAAATTCATCGATCATGCGGTTCCTGGTAACCGGAAATGTGGCGTATGTCCAACCAACCTGGAGGATAATTTGCGCCTCTACTGTGAGCAAATAGAGCACAGCACGCAGGGCTAGGTCGCTGTGGTGATCATACAGGGTTTCGTCGAGGTCTCAGCTCTTGAGAGAACGGGGTGCGAAGAAGTCCAGCCGCTAATTTCTGCAGGCCGTGATCGTCCTGTCCGCATGATTCTGGAGCACGTGAGGGACTACCCATCTGAATGGGCAGTCATTGAATTCATTGCGCCCAAGATTGGCCGCCTTTCGCAGACGCTACACGGCTAGTGTGCAGCATGTGCTGACAATTAACCGCTGTGCGCTGCCGCTCAGCGGCATACCAGCACTACGATGTACCCTTCTCCCGCGCATAGCGCTGCAGCTCGTCTTTCAGGGGTTCCAGGTCGTAGCCTGCATTCTGGGTCGCCTTGATCAGATCCGCGATCGGGCGTTCAGGGATTTGGGAGTAGGCCCACAAATGCGACACCCGCTTACCGGTGCGGCAAAAACCTACGATCGGCGCGGGAGATGTTTGCAGCGCCTCGGCAAACTCATCAATGTCCTGTTGAGAATATTCTCCTGGCTTGACCGGTATTTCACGCCAGACCATGCCCAGGGATTCCGCTCTATTCTTAAGCGCCAACATGTCCGGCTGGTCCTCGGTTTCGCGATGCGGACGGTTGGCAATAATGGTCCGGAAACCCATCTTTTCCAAGATACTGATATCTTCGTAACTGGGCTGGTCCGTAACACTGAGCTTTTCATCCAATGGCTTGATGTCCATGTAGCGCTCCTCTTCGTGACATGGTTAGTTTCTGTTAGTGTCCACGCCGGAATCCAGAGACAGTCCGGGTGGTTAACGATCTTATGTCTTCAGCTCTCACTCAGGAGTGATGTAAACGTAGCCCTGCTGCTGCAACTGGACGACGCGCGCGATCCCTGAAGGCACGGTAATAACGCCATCAATGAGTTCCGGCTTCTGGCCCGTTCGTTTCGCAACAGCTGCCATCGTGGCCTCGCAAGCGCTGAAGCGCACTGTGGCAGACAATTCTGCGACTTGGTCCCGGAAGCTGCTGTCGGAAGTAACGAGTCCCAGCCCAGGACCGTAGGCTACAACCTCGATAACCAGGTTATTCACGCCCATCTCGTTTTGCAGATTGCGGATATTGTGGAACAACATGTTCTGCAACCCTGGATCATCCGTAGTGACCTGTATCACCACCTTGGCTGATATCTGCCGGGCTTCATCGCTCTTTTCTGAGGCGCTGGCAAGCGTATACCCTAGTAACAACAGAATCCCGCAAAACAATGACAATTTGCTCATATTGAAAATCTTTAACATTTGCTGATCCTCTAGGAAGCACTGGAAGCATTGCTAGACGTAGCATGGCTCCGCGCGTCCAAAAAAAATAATTAAGGTTACTGTCAGTCTCTAAAATCCCCCCGCGGCAGTTGGCACCGGGCTGGCGAAACGAGACAAAGGCTTTGCGCTTGGATCCATAGCTCTATTTCCTGCATTTGAACATGAACGCTCCTTCTATAGGTTGTGCCTCTTTTCAAAAGGGCCCGCAATAATGGGACGGGGCTTTTCATCTGGTAGCGCCGTGGAAGTTATAGCAGCTTGTAATTCCGCTTCTCCCAGGTCTGGCCGCTTGGCGAGGGCCTTCCATGCGTGATAAGTGCTCATATAAATCTGTCCCGTAAGTTCTTCGCAAAAATCAGTTCGAAGGAGGCCATCCATAACGGGGCCTTTTACTTCGCACAAATGTAGACATATCCCTGAATCTTTAAGCCGATTGTTTATTGCCTCAAGACTCTCAAGTGCAGAAGCATCGATGACGTTCACGGCCTGGCAGGCAAGAATCAGGTTTTTTATCCTTGGCTGATAAGAGATAAGCTCCAGAATGGTATCTTCCAGATATCGGGCGTTAGGGAAATACAAGCTCTCATCCACACGAAGAACAACGGCTTGTTCATCCGTCTCAACGCTGTGGCGTTCGACATTACGGAAGTGCTCCGTCCCAGGAACAAGACCCACCAGTGCACTATGCGGTCTGCTGGTTCTATAAAGGTGTAGTCCGATGGATAGGCCTACGCCTGCGAGAATGCCTGCCTCCACTCCCTGAACCAGCGTGAGAAGGATGGTTGCGAACATTGCGGAGAAATCCGCTTTTGAGTAGATAAACGTGCGCCGGACCGCGCCGAAGTTAATCAACGTACTAACTGCAATCATGATTGTAGCTGCGAGCGTCGCCTTAGGCAGAAAAGCGATTACCCCGGTCAGGGTGAGCGTAGCGACTGCGATTCCGATCGCGGTCAGGATACCCGCAACCGGTGTCTGTGCACCTGCTTCAAAATTCACCACTGAACGCGAAAAGCCGCCTGAAACTGGGGAGCCACCACTGAGCCCGGCTCCAACATTGGCCAGTCCCAAAGCGATCAGTTCAGAATTTGGAGCAATTCGTTGACGCCTTTTTGCGGCAAGCGTCTGGGCGACGGAGACGGATTCAACGAAACCAACCAAGCTGATGAGAATGGCGGCCGGAACAAGTGCCGTCCAAATATCCGGATCCAGCGAGGGAAGGCTGATGTCGGGCAGTCCGCTTGGTACGTGGCCGACCAGATTGACGCCGTAGTTTCCCAAGTTGAAATGCCAGGCCAAAGCGGTTGTCACAATCACAGCGGAGACGGGCGCCGCTTTCGTAACGATATCTGCACTCCTGGCTGGTAATCCGAAAGCCGTGAGCGTCTGTTTCAGATATCTACGACAAAGAAAGAGATACAGCAACGTACCGCCGCCGATTGCAAAGGTAGGAAGATTTATTGCTGGTAATTGCAGAATCAGACTTTGGGCCATCTCGATCAAATTATGCCCGCCACCCTGAAGACCCAGAATATGACCCAACTGACTTCCCGCGATGAGTATCCCCGAGGCTGTTACAAAACCGGAAATCACTGGATGGCTTAGGAAGTTAGCTATGAAACCCAATCGAAAAAGGCCCATCACAAACAGTATCAGCCCTGAAAGTGTGGCTAGAATAAGTGCAGCACCCACATACTCTGGTGACCCAACCGCAGCGATACCTCCCAGAGCAGAAGCTGTCATCAGAGATGCTACGGCAACGGGCCCAATAGCCAAAGTCGCACTTGTTCCAAACAGGGCGTACACCACCAGGGGAATCATACTTGCGTACAGCCCCACTTCGGGCGGGAGGCCGGCCAACAGAGCATAGGCAAGAGCTTGCGGAACGAGCATCAGAGTAACAATGATCGCAGCAAGGCTATCGCTGATAAGCGTGTCTCCGCGATAGCCCTTAAGCCAGCCCAGAATTGGTAGGTACGCGGCAATCTGTCTCACACTTCTGTTCCTTACCGCTGTCAGGGTTTACGGATTGCAGACACGGACAACCATTCGCGCCCTCTGAGCATCAGATTCCAATAGGTCCAGGGAAGCTGTTTGGATTTCAGAAACCAGGCCAGCAGCGTTGCTTTCGTACCGTCATTGACCCATTTTTGGAAGGCAGGCAGGAGTATCGCCTGGCATATGAAGTATCCACCCTTCAAGAAAGCCTGTCTGAAACACATCGCCTTCCTTGAATAAGCGACCGAACTTATTCCCGTCGCAGGCGAACTCTGTGCCTGCGTTGAACGCTTTCTGCACTTCCACAATCTTTTCGCCAAAACCCGTTTTTCCGCCAAAATTTTGATGCAGATACGATGCGGCAGAAGGAAACGGAGTCGATGATGACGCAACCTGAGCTATTGGGATCCTGAACTAGATAGCTGAACGTGTTCGTTGGTTCATCGAAGAAACGGGTGAGCAAAAGTCCTACTCTCCGTATCGAGACATTAGGAATGATGTAAAAAAACCTTAACACAAAAAAAGGATATATGCTTATACCAAAAAGTAATAACGCTTTATCCAGCTTGGGGATGATGAATCGCCCCTAATTTCGTAGTCACCCGATGACTGCTTCTGGCCCAGAGTGTGTAAAAACGCTATCTCAGACCCTTGCTATAATTTCTGAGAATCTCATTGTAAGGGAAATCAATGAAACGGTTTATCCAGGGTGAACACCGAGGTCAAAGCACCTTGCTTCCCGAAAGCCTCGACGACTACGTCAGCGATATCAATCCAGTGCGCGTGGTCGATGTCTTCGTCGATGAACTCGACCTAGCCAAACTGGGTTTCGATGGTGTGATTCCAGCCGAAACCGGCAGGCCTGCTTATCACCCTGCGATCCTGCTGAAGATCTATATCTACGGCTACCTGAACCGCATTCAATCCAGCCGTCGTCTGGAGCGTGAAGCCCAGCGCAACGTAGAGCTGATGTGGTTAACAGGTCGCTTGATGCCCGACTTCAAGACCATCGCCAACTTCCGAAAAGACAACAGCAAAGC
>LAZR01001250.1_pt1 | contig 16465 bp, 26 predicted proteins | sample 329461 | NCBI WGS metagenome assembly LAZR01 (sample SAMN03002196, study PRJNA259156) | marine sediment metagenome | biome: sea floor; feature: Hydrothermal impacted sediments; material: marine sediment; isolation source: Loki non-amplified sample from Loki's castle hydrothermal vent sediment ...
GATCCTTTTGTTCAGAGGAACCTTGATATCGAGACTCCGGGCATCCGCCATGATCGTCCTGTTACCGAGTGCACGTGCGCCGAACTCGAGACGCCCAGAGCATCGGGCGACTATTTCACCATCATCCAACGCCTGAACGATGAGTTTCCCCATATTCTTCGTCTCCCGGTGCAGTGAATAGCCTAATCTTTGGCGTTCACGGTCGAGTGGTCCTTCAAGGAAATCCCCCCCGGCATCAGGCCCGAGGTAGAGGGGGCCAATCGGTTGAATCGCCTTCTTCGGATGGATCCCGTGTTCGATGTTCCAGTCGGCGTAGACCTTCATGGCGGCGCCGATGCATGTGGATTCGTCACCTGCGCTGGGGAAAATGAACAGGTCCTCCACCTTCTCCATGCGTGAGATAACACTGTTCGCTTTCACATTCATGAAGCAGCCACCGGCTGCCGCAAGTTTACTATGAGGGTCGGCTAAAGTCCTCAATCCCATGTCGAATAGATCTTTCACCCACAGCCTCATCATCCCCTCAAACCAGAGTTGCACCGAGGCGCAGATCTGGTCGAAGCGCATGCGCGCCAAGAGCTTTACCAGTGCGCCGTAAGCAAACTTCGCCGATACCTCACCCGCCTCGAATCTACCCCTCCGAAGCTGAATCATCCTCTGAAGGCCCTTCATGATCTTCGCGTGAGGCCTCGAGTAGGGAGCCAGCCCCATCACCTTATACTCGTCATTCCAAGGACGAAGCCCCAGGTAATAGGTGACTAAACTATAGATCTCTCCAATGGACCCATCCCGGGTGGAGTTAAATTTATCCAAACGGATGAGCCGACCATCCATGTATCCCATGCTGACTGTTGAACTTAACCCATCTCCACTACCATCCGCCGTGAGAACTAGAACTTGCTCCCCCGGCTCATAATGGCTGCCATAGAAGGCTGAGGCAGCATGAGCCGTATGATGTTCCACGACCTTGATGTTAGTCTCATCCCATCCAAGGAATCCATGCTCCTTCAGGACTTTGCCCAGAAGCCTCTGACGATCCCTTGTCCTGTTCAAGAAGTAGGGGCTGAACCTCTTTGTGAAAGGCCATGTAAAACTATTGATGAGGGAATCCCTCCAGGTCTTCTCTTTCCAGAAGAGCTGGTCGATGAACCAATCTCTTTCATGGATAAAATAAGTGGCCAGGGCAACCTCATCGAGTTCCCCCGTATGCTTCAGGATCTCAGCAATCGGCTCCTCAGGCATCCCCGAGTCGTTCTTCTTATTCGTCATCCTCTCCCGCTGAATCGCCCATGTCACAACCCCTTCCTCAAGCAGACAGGCTGAACTATTATGACCATCATGGACTCCAAGTATCTTCATATTAAAGTCTAGACTCAAGTAGATACAAAGATGGTTTTAAATGAAGTGCTGCGAATTCTTTCTAAAGCTCTCAAGGTTTTCGAGCCTTCTCTCAATTACAGCCAAGAAGTCTCGGGTATAGTCCTCTTCTGGATTGAAGTACAGATCTCCTGGACTCCCCACTTCTATTATTTTTCCGCTATCCATAATCGCTATCCTATCTGAAATTATGAGCGCCTCTTCCTGATCATGGGTTACATATAGAGTCGTGATTCCCATTAACTTCTGTAGGTTTTTTATCTCTTCTCTCAATTCATATCTAAGTTTGGCATCCACATTACTCAACGGTTCATCCAGCAGGAGCACTCTTGGCCTCACAACCAGTGTCCTGGCCAACGCGACTCTTTGTTGCTGTCCTCCGCTTAATTGATTGGGGTATCTATCCTCTAAACCCAGTATATTCATCTTCTCCATAATGTCCCGTATTTTGGTTGCAATATCTGAAGCACCTCTGATCTCCAGTCCGAATGCGATGTTTTTGTATACGGTCATATGAGGGAATAACGCGTAGTTCTGATAGACGATCCCTGCCTTGCGCTTATGACAGGGGACCGCAGTCACGTCCTCATTCCCGAAATATATTCGCCCTTCATCGGGTGAAATGCTTCCCAGAATCAATCTGAGGAGGGTGGTCTTCCCGCAGCCGGAAGGCCCTAACAGCGTGAAGAATTCACCGGGTTTGATTACGAACGACACATCCTTCAGCACCTTGAGATCCTCAAAGGACTTGTTTATCCTAGCCATTCTAACTTCAATCATGAGCTTCTCCCCAAGAAATCAACTACCATCATCGTGGCCAGGGCGACAAGGATTAGGATTGTCGAGAGAACCGCCGCGATTCCAAGTGTACCCCAGCCTCGCTCCAAATAAATCTGGACGGGTAACGTGACCCAGTTCGCCCCAAAGAGGAGAAGAGTCACGCTCAACTCAGAGACATTCATGCCTATCGAAAGGATCGTTCCAGAGAAGATCCCTCTCCTACTCAGGGGGAGGATGATCCTTCGGAACGACTCTATTCTGCTGCATCCCAGACTGTAACTTGCTTCCACAATGCTCGGCGGGATGTTCACCATGGAGGAAAGGATATATCTGAAAACTATCGGGGAAACGACTATGAAATGTCCGAGGCTCAGCATCCAAAAGGTGTTCCGGAGAAACGGGTACATAGTGAGCAAGCCGAGGGCGATGACTATCCCTGGGACGTATGTCGGGGAAAGGAGCAGCGTAGACAGGGTGCTTTTCCCCCTGAATTCATAGAATGCGAATAGATAAGCCGCAGCGATCCCGTAGCATACGGTTATCGCCGTCGATGTGAGCGAAATGAGGATCGTGTTCAATACTATCTTCAAGATCTTGGGCTTGAATGCAGCCATCCACCATTCCAAGCTGAATGACGTCGGGAACGCAGTCGACCATCTTGGGACGATGCTGAGCAGAAACACGACAAGGAGAGGCAGCACTATGATTGCGACAAGGAACGCGACGACAAGTACCGATACTATTTTCCCTTTTATTTTCCTCGCCACACTCCTCTTAAGACTACATGGAATGAGATGGTCACTAGGACTGTCACCCCTATTGAAATAACCGCCATTGCATTCGCCATGCCAAATTGGAACCCCTCATACTGGGCGAACAGCAGGTATGTCAACGTGTAGGTCCTCCCGGCCCCGAGTGCGAGCACGACGCTTATCTGACTAAAAACCAAGAGGAATGTAGTCAGAGCCCCGGTTAAGAATCCGTGCAGGATCTGGGGAAAGATTATCTTAGCGAACTTATGAATGCCTGTGCTGCCCAGGCTTTCCGCAGCCTCTTCGATGCTTGGATTCAGCTCTTCAAACGCGGAAAAGAGAGGGATGATGAAATACGGCAGGAAGAAAAGCACATTCGCGAAGATGATGCCGGTGGTCGAATAGAGCAGGTTGGCGGGGAAGGATAGGCCCACCGTGCCGAGCACGTAATTCACGATCCCCGCTCTACCGTAAATGTAAATCAGCGCTATGCAGAACACATATGAACTGAATACCAGAGGCATTGAAGTCAGGATCTTTACGATCCTTCTCGTCCTATTCTGCTTCCGGGTCACCGAGACAATGAACAGTCCAATCGGCGAGATCAGAAGCGTCGACGCCGACGCTATGAAAAGGCTGTTCTTGAGACTTTTCAGGTAAATCTGTGAGGAGAAGAACTTTACATAGCTTCCCCCCTCAGACAGCGACTTCAATATTATGAGAAAAAGAGGGGAAGCAAAAAGAAGTATGGGTCCAGCTGCAACCGTGAGGAGCAGCACATACTTACCTAATTGCCGAGGGGTTGTATCTCTTCCAGCCATCGATCTTTCCATGCCTGCATGTTCTCGGAGATCCGTTCCCAGTCTAGCGGTATCACCGGCTTGTCGAAGAACGGCTCCCATATTGCCGCCAGGTCCTCCGGGATTCGATGAGACATTCCGGTTCTGACCGGGTAGCCATATCCCGCCGTCACGCATGCCTGTCCCTCTTCGGACAGCATGAAGTCGATCAATAACTTGGCCCCTTCCTCGTTCGGTGCGCCATTCGTTATAGCGATGGCCACGAATCCTGCGATTGCTCCTTCGTCTGTGACGGCCATATATTGATCTGTCAGGTGCTCTTTCATAACTTCGGAAGTGATTATCGAGTCGTCTGAGATTTGAATCCAGAGCTCGCCCTTGTCGATGAATTCTCCAAGCGGCAAGCTATCATGCCTTGCTATAAGTGGTTCGAGCTGCGCTAAGAATTCGAATGCTTCATCTTCTCCCAGTGTCTCGATCAGCGCGGCCATAAACCTTAGACCGTTTCCTGACGTTGTAGGATCCGGATAGGCCAGTTTCCCCGCATATGCAGGGTCCAAGAGATCCGCGAATGTTTTTGGGGGAGTAGCAACGAGCGTCGGGTTGTAGGCAAGTACCGTGTGGAACGCGAACCAGCCGGTATAATAACTCTCAGGATCCTTAAATGCTGCCGGTATGTTCGCCGCCTCTTTGGAAACATAGATTTTCAGAGCACCTTCAGTTTTTGCTCCAAGCATTGACGGAAGCGACGCTATTGCGATGTCTGCATTGGGGCTGTCTTTCTCCGCGATAATCTTGTTGATTACCGCCCCGGAGCCCCCAGGGGTCACATACACTACCTCGATCCCCGTTTCAGCCGTGAAAAGGGATATCGTGGCTTCGAGCATGAGTTCTATCCCTGAATTGGATGTGTAGATTAATATCTCGGACGGTTTTTCCGGTCGAGTATACCACAATATACCCATAGCCGCGATGACTAGGATTGACATGACCAAGATCGTTACAGTGTCTCTTTTCATTTTCTTTCCTCCTTACTCACCCCTGCCGTTACAGCTCGAGGTGATCATGAAAATACCAGCTCCCTTGCTCGAACATAATCATCGAAAAAATCCAGTTCAACCGCTTCCAGGCCATCCATTAAACAGTAGTGGACGTCATGAATTCTCATTACCCTATTCAAGGGATCAATCGTTTCCTTTATGGCCGGGCCGTCTTCTAACAGGTATTTTTCGAGAAAAGTAAACAGAGAACTTGAGGCCTTTTTAGAAAATTTAAATACCGTCGTGAGTCTGCCGATGGGTTTCTCGGGGTAGGGTGGAAGCCATTTTATCTTCGATAATAGCCCCTCATAACCGTATGCTAATTCAGCGTGTTCCGGATGTGCTATCTTAGCCAAGTCAGAATCTACGAGGGTGCAATTATCATATTCCGACTGCATCAACTTCTTGAATAAATCGGGATGTAGATAATGGTCTCCATCGGCGACAATGGTTGCATTTTTTTGTAGCAGGGCTCCGGCAAGATATAAACTCTGAGCAGACCCAGTAATTTTGTATAACGGGTTAACCAAGTACCTTATTTTCAGCCCCTGATAGCTGGACCCAATTAATTTTTTGAAGCTTTTTCGGAGATGCCCTACGACAATATATACGGATTTTATATCCGCTTCACTATAAACCAAACCATCTAAAAAATGAGCAAGCAAAGGCTTGCCGTCCAATTCGGTTAAAGCTTTAGGGCGCGTATATGTCAGAGGTCTTAACCTTTCCCCCACTCCGGCACACAATATAATTGCCTTATATGAAACCATAGCACTACGTGAATTTGAAAATATTTAGTATTTTCTCCATATTTTCACAATTATTTCAAAAAAGGCTTTGTTTTCCTCATTTTTCCTTTAAAAATTTATCAATTATTTTCGTTTTATTCTGAATAAGGATAATGATTCATTTAAGTTGGTTAAATTTCAGGAACTTGAACCAGGTATTTTACGCTGATGATGAAACTCATCTGTCAGCTTGTAGTAGTCCACGTCTTTTATCGGTGAGGGCACCACTATCTCCTCTACTGGGCCATTTCGGAACATGCCTTCCAAGACAATGGCGCTTAATCTCACTGTGTCTCGTTTACCGCCATCCCAAAGACGGGGCGTTTGATATCGTCTCATATACGGATAGATCCTCTCGGTGAATCGTGCGATATATTCTTCTGCCTTGTCTTCGTCGAACATTTCCAGTTTATCTTCAGCTATTTTGACGATGCAGGTCTGTCTGTTAGCCTTATAGACTTCATCAACGGGAAGGCCACCGCCCCAGGGGACCCTGGTCTTTATCCATGCGAGTGGGGCGCTGCATTCCCGAAATCTTCTGAAGATCTGAGTGGTCGCCAGAATATCGCCAAATATAATCAGGGCATCATCACCAAGATCTTTTACTCCGCAGCGTATAGATTCCACCGGATCTTCGTCCCATTCTGGATTATAAACCAATTCTAGGCCCAGGCTTCTGTCGCGATTAAATTCTTGGATTCCCTTCGCGCCATAGCCTGTGACTAATCGGATGTCCTCCAGATCCGCTTCCTTTAACTGACGGACCATCCTTTCAAGTAAAATCTCGCCGTTGATATGATAGAGAACTTTCTGTTTCGAATTATCCGGGAATGTTGGATTAGGTCTTCCTGCGGCCAGAATTACTGCTTTCATTCCATACTCATCTCATAGACATCTGTTTTAAACTATCCGACCTTTCTCTAATCAATGTCCGAACACCCTCTTCAGGACCATGCCTACCGATGTAAAGATGACCCGGAGCGGAATTGCAGGATGTCCTGTAGCAAATTCATGAGGGCGGAATGCGATGGACGCAGCCTCATGATCGCCGCTGATGGGTCTTGGTATTGGAACGAGATCCTCCGAAGGAAGCGAAGAAAGAAGCGATCCGAGGGAGTGAAAGTGAATATAACCGTCGACCCGGGCGATGTTCCTGATGGCGTTAAATTTGTGAGATAGTTTGCCCGTGGTGGTGAAGTTCTGCTTTCCACACTATATAGTCGCCTTCAACTCTTGTCGAGACGATTGTACCGATCTCAAGACCAAGATCCGTAATCGTTACTGGTTTTCCCACCATCTCCTCTGCAAGTTTCTCCATGTCTCCGATTTCAGCTGTCGGAGAATAACTTCTATGGAGCCTTCCGCGTATCTCTGTCATCATGATCCCTTCTTATCTACGGGAGTCATCTTAACTCCCATGACTTTCAGAGCCTGATAGTCATCATATTCTTTAATGGCCGGCATTACATTCTTCTCAAAATCCTCTGTGAAATTATCTACGTTCAACTCTCCCGCCCTGATTTTGCGGCTATGCTCCGCAGAAGCGGCTATCCTAGATGCGTGGAGCTCGCCCATCCGCTTATCCGACCAACCTTCATCCATATTTTATCCCTCACTATTCAAACATTTTAAGAATTGCCTTCGTGAGCGCCTCTTCCACGCCAGGAGGAAGCTTCACAAACTCGACGAGTCGACCCCCTCGATATTTGAAGTATGTGCCATCAGGGCACGGTGTCGTTCGATTGCAGGGGTACAGATGGCATTTACCACAGCTCAACTAGCATGCTCTCCCAGAATCGCCATAAAATAAACATCATTCCTCGGATTCCTCTCCAGCTGTGGCCCACCGTTGACCCTACAGGTGGCGAAGAGGTTGACGCCGTTTGCTTCAGGTCTCCGCAGCAGGATCGTTGGTCGACTCACACCCCATCGATACGCCTCGGCATCGGCGTAGATTTGACTGTACACCTTGTCATTGTAGAGGTAGGGGATCCGCGCCTGGTTATCCGACATCTGGGGATGTTCCTTCCGGAGCCCTTTCACCCAGCCTTTGAGGTTGAAGTGTCGGATGAACAGCCACATGGTCGGCTCCAGGCCCGGTTTCAGCCTCAGCAGGAACATCTCATCATTATGGCCTCGGGTTAGGTTGTAGTTGCTGACGTCGACCCCGGCGGGGAACTCCTCTACCTTGGGTGGGCACCACTCTTTATCATAGAAGTTCTGGCAGCCGTTCGGGTGATTCGGGTATTCCCAGCAGCACCAGGACGTAACCAGTGGTCCGTAGCTTATTGTGGACAGCGGAAGCTGCATCGCCTGCCCTATCATCTCTTCGGCTTTCATGTTGACACAGGATTCTGTATGACTTTCGGTTCTCCGTTGCTCTGCTCCACCGTTATCAGGTTCACTTCTTCCTCCTCTCCATATCCATGGTGGGTTACTAGGAGCACCTGGTTGATCTCCCTCCCGCTTCGGATGATGTACTCCAAGAGCTGGGGGATGTTCTCGGAGTCGACGGCATCGGTGGGCTCGTCGAGGATGAGCAAGTATGGGAAGCCCATTACTTTGAGCAGGGCGAGTCGTTCGGCGAGGGCGAAGAGGCTTTCATGTCCTCCTCCCACTCTCCATGCGGGGAGAGCGCGGGTTCCTCCCAGAGGGTAGACCTCGAGGGTGTAGCGTTCTCTATCTATATGGCATGAGGAGTAAGCCTGTTGATCGGTCAGTCTTTTGAAATAGTTGTAGGTTTGATACTCGAGCTGGGCGAGTGTGCGTTCCCGTAGCTGCTGCTCATATTCCACACACCGACTCTGGATTGCCTCCAGGGCAAGAAGTTTTTGCTCGTATTCTAAGATCTCACGGAGAAAGAGTGCGGTTTCCTCGAGGGCGGCTCGATTACTTTTTAACATTACCTCACATCGCCTTTGATGTACTTCCTCATCCTTGATCCTACCTTGTCGAGATCTCATCTCGCCCTGTAGCTCGGAGGCCACACTGTGGGCCTTCAAATGTTCTGCCCTCACCTCTTCAACCGCAGCGGATAGTGAAGTAAATGTCAATGATAACTTGGTGGTGATCTCATCGGAGATCTCTTTCAAGCCCTCCTTAAGTTCAGAACGCACCTCAGTGATCTGCGAATCTACCTTTCCCAGCGTCACTTCAATGCCTGCTATCTGTAGACGTTTTTGCTCGAGTTCCTTGATTTTTCCAGCCACTTCTATCTGTGAGCTCCGTGTATTCTTCATAACACTGCGAACGAGCTCCATGTCCTTTTCTATTTGCTCGAGCTGGGTCTTCACCTCGATTAGCTCCTTCTTCCATGAGGCAAGATCCTCTTCCACAAGCTTCTGATCAATCTCCTGACCACACTTGGGGCAGATTGTAACTCCCGTCTCTTGGAGTTCCGCATGGTCTTTGATCTGGTGTTCCAACCGTGAAACTTTCCCGCCTGCTTCGCGCGCATCAGCCTCGAGTTCTGCATACGCGGTCTCATTTTCGGCCTCCCTCGATTCTGCGGCTGCCTTATCTCTGAGGAGTTGTTTAAGCGGTGTACTTGAGGCTAGATCTGCCATGGCTTTTTCAAGATCCTCCTGTCTTCCCTCCTCAATCTCTTTTAAGCTGTTGACTGTGTTTTGCAGCCCTTCCAGTATCTTCAGCCGGTCCTTGAATCCCAGCAGAAAGGTAACTCGAGCCTGGGCTTTATTGAGCAGGTTTTTCTTCTCCTCGAGGCCCTCGTTTAACTGGATAATCTTCACCTTGATTTCTTCCAGCCTTTTCTCCTCGATATTTACAGACTCTGCGGCGTTCTTGGCGCGCTCTACAAAGGCTCCCTTATCCCCGATCCGGCCTCGAGACTCTAGTTTCTTTTTTGCTTCTCGAAGCTGCTCCCTGATCTCAGTGGGGGTTGTAAGCCCCAGAATGGCATCCATTCTCCCCTTCGACGGGTTGAGGATCTCTATAAACTCTTTCTGCCTCGCGTAGACTATGTTGAGGAAGGCGTTTCGGTTGATGCCTGTTAGCTCTCTGAGCCGGGTTTGGATCTCCTTTTCCCTTGCGATAGCTGCATCTTCACCCTCCACCTTCATCCATGAAGTAGATGTTCTGTAGCCTCCTGATCTGATCAGCCCCCCTTCCCGGTGGATCGTAATACCCTGGCCTGTGTAGGGGCTTCTCAGCTTCACTGTGACGCTCAGGTCACTCCCGCCGAGAGATACTAACATCTGCTTCTTCTTCACCCGCGGAACATCACCGAAAAGCCCGAAGAGTATTGCCTCGAGCAGTGTAGTTTTTCCAGAGGCGTTGCGCCCCGAGATCTTATTCACACCAGGAGTGAAGTGGACTGTCTGCTGGCGCCGGAAGGACTTGAATCCGCTAAGGGTGAGTTCTTCTATCAAATCTCTAGCCTCCTGAACCGTCGCCCCTCAAATCGACTAACCCACTCATCTACGAAGGGCCCTCTCTGTGATGACGTCAGTAAGCCTGTCTGCTCGCTGGCGGTTTCTTCTAGCGCTTCCTGGGCTTTCACATACATCTCCCCGATATCTTCCGCAAAATCCTCGAAGCCTAAGAAGAAGCTGGCTATGACTTCCTGCAGGTTCTCAGATGGGCTGCCATTCGGTGTGACGATTGCGATGGGCATTTCCACCCCGAGGGTGTCGACGTCTAGCCAGAGGAATCGAGGATCCCCCTTTACTATCTCGTCAACCTTGGTTTGATCGATCTCGTTGACAAAGCCCCTTCGTAAGCTTCCTCTCACCCGGACTCTCAGATAACCGGATTTATCGGCTGCTGCAAGCTCCGAGCTAAACAATTCCACCTTCTCCAATATCTGCTCGCTGTACCATGAGGGGTCTCGTCGTCTCTCAGAGTCGATGTTGACCTGCTTCATAATATGCAGAGGTTCGATTGACCTCCAGGTGAAGATTGGCTCCTTACTCGGAGAATATGCCGTATCTCCACCCGCTCCTCGAGGGTCCTCTCCATGTTCAATTATGTAGAGTCCCTTCTCAGGGTTCTCGGCGAAATCATATTTCTCAAGGCTACCAGGTGTGAGGATCCAGCCCCCGTTGGGGAGTCGTTTGGCTCCACAGTTGAGATGGTAGTGTCCGGTGAAGACATAGGCGGGATCCGCTTCAGCTAGGCGGTCGAGAGTGAGGCTGCTGCTGTAGGGTGGCACCTTATTGTAACCCGCGACGAAGCCGTGAAACATGAATATCTTGAGTCCACTAGCCTCTTTGAGAGCTTGCTCCGCAAGCCTGGTGTATGCCGCTTCAACCCTGTCGTAATAGTTGAGGCCTACAACTGTCAGATTTTCATCCACAAAGGGCACTGAATCCTCCTCGAAGACATGGAGATATTCGGCGAGAGGATGCTTGAGATAGTCAAGCGTGTCACTTTGAGGACGGCCATCATGATTGCCCCGTATTAGAAAGATCTTCACCGGTTTATCCCAGATGCTGCGCGTCCCATCGACAATCCGGTAAAGCTCATCATGCGCGAATTGAACAAGCTCGGGTTTGAGGGTGCGCCGCTCAAAAAGATCACCGCACAGAAAAACATAGTCGCACCCCTCTTCAACAATGATGTCCACTGCCTTGGAGAATCCATTTTTAAAGGCGAGACGTCGGTGTTCGGCTATGGCCAGGGGAATCCTTCGGCCGATGTGCGCATCGGCGAGAACTGCAAACTTCATCGCTATTATCATTATTTTCACCCCTTTAGGTAATATTTTAAGGTATGGAGTACAGTCTACACTTGAAAATGGTGATGATTTTTGCTCATCCAAAAGTCCGAGCCTATCTGCTAAAGCATGGTTTAGTCTACACTTTCAGGAAGAATCATAAGAAGACGTCGGATGGGATCCGTCTCCAAATTGGGAAGGATTGGGCTACTGATAGAAGAACTGGTAACAAAATAGCGGACATCTACATCACCCCGATGGAGCCCGTCGACGAGGATAACTTGACCCAAGTCCTAGCCAAGTACGTCTGCCAAAGCGGCTTCTACCTGTCCAGTATCCTAGGCAAGACTGATTCCGCTATGAGTGCATGGGTGACGGCCATCAAACAACTGAACAAAAACAAGCCAACCCAAGGATGGATCTACAAAGTAGACGTTCTGGAGGATTTATGATGACGAAGAATAAATTTGCTCATCCGCCACATCTACCCGAGTTCAAGAAGGAGGATGCGCTACGGCTTCGTAAGATCCTCCACATCATCTCTAGGACCTGCTGTAGGCATATAACTCCGGAGGGAGCCATTGGCGAGTTAGACAATTTACTTGAGCGCCCCTCCAGGATCCGCGAGTGCGACCTCTATGTTATGAAGCCTCTTGTCGATGCGATCAACATGGTTGCGGAGGATGCAGCAGAGAAGGAGACTGGCTTGACGACGGAGCAGCTCGAATACCTGTTCCGGGAGTACATCAAGGAGGTCCACGACGAACACCTCTACGACGCGGCGAGACAGCTGGCTTGGTATACTGGCTTCGGCATTACCCTCAAGGGAGAGGTCTATGAGATAGATCGGAAGGACGGCGCCTACTCGTTCTGGTGGGATAAGCCATACGCCGAGATGACCGAGGAGCAGTACAGGAAGCTGATCGGAGAGGAGAAGGAGAACTGGGATGAGGGTTTCCCGGAGGCTTCATGATGAGATGGCCTGAGATCCCGGAGCTCCCGGTGGACTTCAAGCCTAACGCCCGCGGTGCCCTCGAGGCGGAGATCCTCGTCGATCTAGGTATCCTCGGAAAATGGGAGATCGGGAAGTTTCAGATCGACGAACCCGATCCAGTGGCTGAGAAGAAGGAAATGGCGGATGATGTTGCAGAAGTCCAGCGCGCGTTCGAACGACTGCTGATGAGGGTCGCCGCGTCCGCCATGTTCAAGCGGGGCGAAGGCTGCTTCTCGGTGATCAGTTGGTATGCACTCGCGTTGAAGGAGGAGCATGGAGCAGAGAAGGCGAATGAGATGATCGAGAAGGACATAGCAGAACTACTCAATTATAGGAAAGATGGGGTGGGGTTCTATGAACTCTAAGGAGGCTTCCTGATGAGGGTAACTAAAACCACAAAGATCGTGTCGGTTATTCTGGCGGTTGTTTGTTTACTAGGTTATTTGGTTACGTTTGCACAACAACCCACCTCAGATGTTCTCTGGGGATTCGCCGTTTTCTTTGCCTGTTTGACCTGGTTTACAGAGGAGGATTCCGGACTTTCCCTGAAGATGGTGAATATGGCGGTAAGACAGCTGGAAATTGAGCCGGGAATGGAAAGTATAGGAGTCCCTGGTTTAGGTAGGTTCAGGAAAAACTCGGCGGGGGAGATAGTGCTAGATATGGAGGCTTCCTGATGAGGTTTGTTTTCGTAGACAACGAAACGGAGGGGGGTCGGGTCTGGATAGTTGAAGCGCCGGATAAGCATAACGCCATCGCGACGGCGGTGGAGAATAGTTACTCCGAGGATATGAAGGACTTCTACTACGGCTTCGAGGACGGTCAGATCAGCATCTACGAGATAGAGAAGGAGATCCCAGAGTATGACCCGGACTATATGCTGAGCCAGATAGAGAGGCTGACATGGGAGGGCCATGTATTGAGGAGGGCGCTGATCGTGAGCGGTGCAGACATGGATAAAATAGATACAGGGAACGAGGCGTGGATGGTGGAGAAAGCAAGGAGGACTTCCTGATGAGCGTAATGGCAATAGTGGTGAACTTTGATGAATATCACTGCACAGAATGCGGTCGGAAAGCCTTCGATGTTCTTTCAGATAAATATGCCTGTCGAGGCTGTGGGAACTTCATGTCCGCCGATGATCTAAGAGCGGGAAATCCCCTCCCGGAGGGTTCCTGATGGCTGACCCGATACGCGCGCGCGCCGAGAAATACGAGAACATAGTGAAAACCGACGACCCGAACACATGCCCGAGATGCGGGTCCACCGACGTGGCCTGGTGCGGAGGAGACTCGGATGGGTCAGGTGGCTACTATCACATGTACACCTGCGAGGGTTGCAGTCGTCTGCCGGGGGGCAGCGTCAGGGTGTTCTTGGTCCCCTGTAGCAAAGAGGACTATGGCCATGACCCACTTGCTCCGCCTCGAGATCCCTACGCCATCTTATCCATGGCCTATAAGCCGATGAAAATCGACGAGAACGCCAAGGAGAATCCATGATGGACCCGCGATCATACGACCCCTTCGGGAAGATAGGCCCCGATGAATCAATGCGCCTGGACGAGAACAGCTTCCTTGATCGGGTTGTGGATTTCAAGCATAAGATCATCGTCGTCAATGAGACCGGCAGATCTTTGACTCTCTACGGGACAGCGGAGGGGGCTCACGGATTTGATGATCTGTGCGATGGCCAAAACCTTAAGGGCTGGGTTGAATGCAACGAGGTTATCATCCGAATAAGGGAATGGCCGATGCCTAAGAAGCCGTTTTGGAGAAGATTCCTCGATTTCTTTAAGGAGGCTCCATGATGCCCGTCAAGAGGATCCGGGTCAAGTCCTTCGTCAAAAGACTGAACGGAGCCGAACTCGAGATCTACGACGGCCCCAGCACCGATAAGAAACACCTTGTGGGCAAGATACTCCTAAAAACCGAGATCATCGGGAGAAAAGAGAGATACTGGGCCGTCGTAATCGACATCCCTGAGGGTGCTCCCTTCGCAGTCCGAGACCACAACGAAGACTGCTGTGATCGTGAGCCGACGGGAGTCTTGAGATCTCAGAGAGGCTTCTCGAGGCTCTGTGAAATAGGATTTGGAGGCCCCAAGATGCTTCCCTGCGAGCTTCTCGTTCCGCCTCGAGGGTGCACATATGACGGATGGAACGAGGAGACTAGAGACCAGGTGCTCTACGAGGCTCGGGTGGAAGAGATTAACCGCCTCAACGAGTACATCAATGCCCACCAGGTGATCGTGAACCAGTTTGCATTTACCGACGGGAAATACTGGTGGAAGGGTGAGGATCTCGGTGAGATGAAGCAGAAGGCTGAGAAATTTGATGCCGTCAAAGAATGGTGTCTCATGTTCAATCAGTGCATCGACTCGGAAGCCGTCAAGAAGAAACTTTACGAAATCCTGTTTCCTGATGAAGTTGACGATTTATTCAAGGAGGGCTTCCTGATGGCTGCGGGAGTGGCGATTGCCTGTTTGAGGTGTGGGAGTCCCTTGTATAATACTATCAAGGGGGCCGAGTGCAAAACGTGTGGATATGTTGTACCCTTAGGGGAGGATCAGGAGGTCGAAACGGAGTTTCCTGAGTGGAGAAGATATGAGAAGGATGATGGTTCTGGGTGGACCGTGATGATTTCCCGTCTTGAAATGGATGATTGGTTTAGGCGCTGTAAGGCAGACTTTCCAGAGGGAGAACAGATAACTCATAGCCCCGTTCAATCTCTCGTTTTCTATCAATGGTTCGAGAAATGGTTCTCCCAGTTCAGGGAAGAGGAGGCTTCCTGATGATTGAGATTTCAAGGGCCGACTTCGTAGCGAAGGCTGAGAAGCTATATGGGAAAGACCCTCTCGGCTGGGAGTTCAAATGTTGGAGTTGTGGGAATGTTCAGTCGGGTAACTCGATCATAAAGATGTCGAAGGAAGAAATCAACTCTCTACGACACGGCCTCATAAAGAAAGGACATCAGCTACGCCCCGAGTCAGAGTGTTACAGCCCTACCTGTAATTGGGTGGCCTATGGGCTGATACGTTCAGGGATCCTCATGATCCACGACCCCTCGAAGCCCCACGTCCTCGACACCTACACCAACTGTGCCAACGTCTTCGCCTTCTCCAAGGAGGATGAAGAGGCTGTGGTGGTCCACATCGACCCGGAGGCTTCCTGATGAAAGTCTGTGGATTAGATGGTTCGTCCTGCTCCGCTCTCACCTGTCTCTACACGATGATTCAGGTATATGATCCCTTCAGCGTGAGGATGATCACGCGAAGAGATGAGGAGGCTTCCTAGTTGGTTCGGCTGTATGTTAGCGAGGACGGCACCCCGGAGACGGGCGGCCACTGGCACTGGAACATGGACACCCATGGGAAGCCCAGACTCCAAGTTGACTTCCATCACACCATAACCAAGAGATGTTCCGCGTGCCCCGGGGAGGACCTGGGAGATACGGGGGCCAACGGAGAGGTTCAGGAGGGCGCCGTCGAGTGGCTCACCAGGCTCAGGGAAACCTTCTGGATCGTGATTGTGACGGGCAGCGGAAGCTTTTGGGACGCCGAGCAGTGTCAGACCATAGTGGACTACCTCGACCGGAACGGGGTGCCCTATGATGAGATACGCTTCGATAAGGAGCCTGCAATGTACATCATTGATGATCGGAGTCTTTTCCATACGTCCTGGGAGAACACGGGCGCCGAGATTCAGCGGCGGTCCGTCGGCATCGTGGAGACTTCCTGATGAGTAACCAGATCACGCTTGCAGAATGGGCGATGTTGGGTGTGTATGTAAGTCTAGTCTTACTGGCGATTGCTCTTATCACTGTCCTGCTAGTTATTTTCGGTTGGAGGCCTTCCTGATGGCTAAGTACATTATCTATCGGGGAAGGGCCTGGGCGTGCACTGATCATGCCTACAAGGAGATCCAGAAGATTCTTCTCTCAATATATGGTCCGAAGGAGGTTTCCTGATGAGGTTGCAGAAGACGAGCGGGGGAATCCGAGTTATCCTAGATAAACCAGACGATTTCTTCGATGGTTGGCTCAAACAGGGGATCTCTGAACTGGGGATTAACGAGTGGGATATACGCTACGTCATTTCTCGAGGCGATATTTACTATGATTTGGGTCATGCCTTCAGGGAGATCAAGGCGAGTGTGGGTGCATTTGATTCGGACTTTAACACGGAGATCGAGAAATTTTGTCCAGGTATTGGGGGGGACCAGTTGAAGGATTTGATGAAAAAGTTCAGCGGGGAGGCTTCCTG
>LAZR01001251.1_pt1 | contig 16447 bp, 14 predicted proteins | sample 329461 | NCBI WGS metagenome assembly LAZR01 (sample SAMN03002196, study PRJNA259156) | marine sediment metagenome | biome: sea floor; feature: Hydrothermal impacted sediments; material: marine sediment; isolation source: Loki non-amplified sample from Loki's castle hydrothermal vent sediment ...
ATTGAAGCTCTTGTCAATATAGCAGAAAATAACTTTGATCAAATCTGGGCCAATCTTTTGAATTCCATGTTGGAAACTGGTTCTACATATTATAGAAATTCCATTACAAATGCTTTATTTCAACTCAGTCAAAATAATATTACAGAAATATTTCCCTACTTGTTTGATGAATTAGAGAATCCTTCTGAAAATATAAGGGAGGGAATTATCCTAGTTTTTAAACGCTTATTTGAGGAATACCAAGTAGAAATTGAAAATGAAATTACTAGAATTATTTATAAACTAGAATCGCAATATTGGAGAGAACGCAAACAAATAATTACCCTTTTAAATCAAATATGTTTCATACTAAAAAATCATAAGATAGCAGCGTGGATTACCATTGAATTAAATAAATCCCTGCAAAATGAAAAAGATCCAGAGGTAAAAGAAGAAATAAAGTATACTTTGAATAACATCAAATCTAATTTTAAAGAAATTGACAAAACCTTAGATAGAATTAATAATGAGCTTATAATATTTCAAAAAAGGATAATTAAATTTCAAAAAATTCCCGCTCTATTCCGAGAGAAATTAAACTCTTATATTACCAATTTCAAATTTCATAATACTGAAATTCAATTAAATAGAAAATATAATAAGATTCTAAAAAAGATTAAAAAATTTGATAACATAATTAACCAATTTGATTATAGAAGATTAGCTTTTGATCTAATTGAAGAATGGGAAGACACTAAAATCCAAATTATTGAAGAATTAAGTATAATAAAAAGCTTTATTTCTGAGATATGCGAAGAAAAAAAGAGCGAATTTCTACATAATCTTGAGGATAAACTAAAATTGTTAGATAATCGCATTAAACTTTTAAAAACTGAGTTTGATTATATTAAAAAGAAAAAATTTGAAATAGGTTTCGACTCAAAGCTTTCAAATCTTAGCGTCAATAAGAGTGATAATGAGGCATTTGTCTATATAACTCAAATAAGAAGAAAATTATTTAAACTTGATAGTGAAATCAGAGAATTACTAATTAATAACGTAGAATTTGACGAAATTTTTAAAAATTTGTTAAGAACATGGGTTTCGATAAAAATTGAAATTCAAGAATACTTCATTGACTTAGATCGTAAGATAAAAACAATGAGAGATAATTTAGTTGATTATTACAAACAAGATACCGATGAAAAAGTCTCTAATATTGAGAAGTTTGATGATATTACTAATGAACTACGATTTCAACTACTTCAAGGTCATATTCAATCTATTCTTACAGAAAGGATTGAAGGGATTAAAAATATTTCTGATAACCTTGAATCCCTAAACTCAAAATTAGAATATTTAATTAAAACTAATGATTTCTCAGATGGAAGGAAGTTAATAGATATGAACTCTAGACAAATATTAAACTTTCTCGAAGAAACAGATAAGCAAATTGAAAGTATCGTTGGTAAAGAAAAATTTTTAGAAGATAACAATGTATTCAATCTTTATGTAAGACCTTATATTGCCAAATTTAATACATCGAAGGAATCGTTGATAAATCGGCTAAATAATTTCATACGAAAAAGCGAAGATAAATTACATCTAAACCAAATTAAGTATTATTCAAAAGTTATTAATCCCATTAAATTAGATTTGCTTGGAAATTATCTTAATTTAGAAACAGAGAGATTAAAAGAAATAACCCTAAAGTTTATTAATAAAAATAAAATTAATGCGAAAATCATGAATAATAAGCTTTATTTCCAACAAATCGATTCTGATTTAATAGATTCTAAAGAAATTTTCTTTTTTAAGAATATAAAGACAGTTGGAAATGAAATTTATCTCAATTGTAAATTAACCAACCCTTGTAACTTAGAATTTAAAGATTTTCAAATTTCTTTAAAGGTCCCCACTTATGTTAATATTCAAAGAAAAGAGAGCTTTCCAAAATATCTTCAACTAAACAAATTGAAACCTGGGAAGGCTTTTAAATTCAACTACATCTTGAAAGTTGATAAAGAAAAAGAACTCAAAAAGAATTTATTTGACCCAACTGCCGATGAAATCAAGTTGGAGCTATTTTATAAAGATCAATTTAACAATAATAGAAAGACAACTAAACATATTGATCTTTTTATTCCATAAATTTTAAAAAAATATACCTTATTGGATGATCAATCTTATTAATTTTTTAAATAAATTATATTGAATAAATTAATAAATATAATTTTTTTATATAATCCTAACAGTAAGGCAATAAAAAATGGTGAGGTGAAGGATGCAAGAGTTGGAAAATTATCGATTGACATTGCAAACAAAACTTTTTGGTTGAAACTGTAAGGTATCGCAAGGAAAACTTAACGATCTCTTGTCAAAAGTTGGCTTGAAAGGTGATATTGAAGACTCAGCTGTAATTCCCGTTCCGAATACTGATCTGTTAATGGTAAAGAATATTGATATTTTTACACCAATTTTGGATGAACCTGAAATAACAGGAGAAATTGCTGCTGCTAATGTTACTAATGACATTTTCGCGTTGAATGTATTAAATATATCAGGTATGCTCATATTTCTAGGAATCAAGAAGAATATGCCCATGGCTATAGCAGAAGGGATTTTAAGAGGTATTAAAAATTTCATGGAAAACAAAATAAATTCGAAAGTTCTTGGCGGACACACTATATACTCGTCTTGGCCTTTAATCGAAAAAGGAGATTCTTTTTCGAGAGGAAATAGGCGGGGAGGCTTCGGGGTTCGTTGATAAGACCAGAATTATAAGAAAGAACTACGTGAAAGAAGGAGATAAATTATTGTTAACAAAACCTATTGGAAATCAAGCAATTATGGCAGCCTACCGACTACAAAAAAACAATCCCGATATGCTAGAAAGTTTTTCAAAATCCAAACTTGACACTTCTATTGATTTAGCAATTAAACTCATGATTTCACCGCTTCAAAATGTTGTAAAGACTATTCACTCCTATGCTGATAATAAATTCATTCATTCCATGACTGACATTTCTGGATTCGGTTTAGCAGGACATTTAAAAGAGATGCTTCAAAAGTCTAAGCTTTCAGCTAATATTAATCAGGTTCCTATCATTAATTTAGCACAAGAGCTAGCATACGATTTTGGATACAAATTTGATTCATGCGAAATGCCAGAAACTGCAGGTGGGATGCTGTTATCTGTTGATCATGAACAGGCGGAAGAGTTTTCAGAACGACTTACAAAAGTTGGTATACCAAATTGGTTTGTCGGTACAATCGATAATAAACACAAACGTAAAGAGGTTCATGTTTCTAAAGACGTTGAACTTATCAATATTACGAAAATCTAACGATGTCGATGAAATAAGCAAAAACACAGTGTTGTGGGTGCTTATTGAGAGAACCGTTGCGAGACGGCATCTAAAAATTTATGATTTAATTGAGGCAAAACATATATTTAAGACTTATCTATTTTTTCGGTAGATTGAATAAATAAAAAAAATTTCTTTAACTATCTTTAGCTATTCCTAATTAGAATTAGTGATTAGAAAGTAAATTATGGAACTCAATTTTCAACAATTTTTTAGGAGGTGAATGATGAAAAAAGAACACAAGTATCGTCTTACTTCATCGGTTAAAATACACGGTTGATCTATTAAACTAGGAGCTAACAGTTTAGCAAATATGTTATCAAATGTTGGGTTAACGTATGATATTGAAGATGCTGCTATTGTACCCGTACCGAATACTGATCTATTAATGGTAAAGAATATCGATATCTTCACACCTATAGTTGATGAACCAGAAATCATGGGAGAAATTGCAGCCTGTAACGTTACTAATGACATTTTCGCTATGAATGTTCCAGAAATTACGGGGATGCTAGTATTTTTAGCAATTAATAAAAACACACCAATGGAAATAGCAGAAGGTATACTTCGAGGGATCAAATATTTTATGGAAGAAAAAATAAATTCTAAAGTAGTAGGAGGCCACACAATATATAGCGAATGGCCATTAATTGGAGGAGAAGCCTCGGGGTTCATTGATAAGACAAGAATTATTCGTAAGCACGGAGTCAAAGACGGAGATAAACTGATTCTAACAAAACCCATAGGTTTGCAACCTATAATGGCAGCATATAGGATTTTAAAAGATATCCCTGAGATGCTTGAAACATACTCTGAAAAACAACTAAGAAAATCAATTAAGCTAGCGATTAAGATCATGACAACGTCAAACCAAGATGTGGTAAAAACAATCCATTCATTTGATGATTTTTCGTTCATTCATGCAATGACAGATGTCACAGGATTCGGGTTGGCAGGACATTTATCGGAAATGCTTCAAAACTCTAATCTATCTGCTCTTATAGAAACAATTCCCTCTATTAAATTCTCTGAAGCCTTATCAGCAGATTTAGGTTATAATTTTGATGAATCTAAGTGTGCTGAAACTGCTGGTGGTATGCTAATAGCAATTGATCCTTCCAAAACTGAAGAATTTTCTGAGGTTCTTTCAAATAGTGGAATTTCTAATTGGTGTGTAGGAACAATCAACAAAATTTCTCCTGGGTTAGTTAGAATCTCTGAAAATGTTAAAAATATAGAAATTACCAAATATTAATGATGTCAATGATGTATGCTCAAACACTTTATAGTGGGTGCTTACGGAGAAGCCTACCTGCGAGGTGGCATCAATTTTTGAGTTTAATCCCTTTCTTTTAATTTACCATCAAGATTTTTAATAATTTTTTTTATTTCATTTATGGCTTTATCAACTAAACCTTCTCCATCCTCCACATTAAAAGCAGTTACGGAAACCTCGACCTCAACTGATAAACCAATACGAGGATGTGTTTTTATCCAAAGCTGAGGATATTTATTTTCTAATTCACTCGTATAAGGGGCTATTTGACTTTCTCCAATACCCGAGAATAAAAACCCTCTTTCTATAAATTTTCCTTTCTTCTCTTTCAAAAGTGGTGTGATTATGTTTCTAAAAATGGATTTCATCTCTGTCGGTACTCCTGGAAGAATATAAATTTCTGTTGCCTGTTCCTTAATTTTAACCCCAGGAGCAGTACCTACAGAATTAGGTAAAGATAAGGAGCCTTCTGGTAGAAAAGCCATTTTTTTTCTCTCTTTTGTCATTCCTTCAAGCTTCAAGATACCCCTTTTATATGCGTGGTTATAAGCTTTCTTGATAGAATTATAAGCATGCTCGTTTAGCTCTAGTTTTCTATCCAATCCTTTTGCTATACCCTCAAGAGTCAAATCATCGAAAGTTGGCCCTAAACCTCCCGAAGTTATTATCATGTCTGGATTTCGTTTTAAAATTTCTCTTAATGTGTTTGAAATTGCAGTTAAACTATCCTCAATTGTAGTAATTCTTTTAAGGTGATGACCATATCGCGTGATTCTCTTTGCCATCCAATGTGAATTGCTATCCAATGTCTTTCCAATTAGAATTTCATTACCAATAACTAATATTTCAACATCCATTTTCTACACATCTGATTTCTTTTAATAACGTGTAATATTTTTATTATTTCAGTAAATTATCTTTACAATTTAATTTTATAAAACTTGATATCTTTTACTTAATAGAATCAAATACCAACAGATATTAGTGAGTATTAAGTGACAATTGAAATAGACGATAGCGGTACAGGAGATATTATTGGAGATGCTTTTATTGGCTTGTTGAGAAAAGAAACGGGGGAACTAATTATTAAAGCTCTATCTGTAGAATTATTTAAGGGAGAAAGTTGGAAAAATAAGGAGCCCTATAAAGAAACCGTAATTCTTGTTAAAGAATGTTTAAAAGAATTAAATTTTGATAAAGATCGTGAAATTATAAAGCTTTGCAGAGGAAATATTTTTGATCAAGTGCGGGAGTATTTTTTAGAAGAGGGAATAAATTATGAAGATGCTATAGTTGAAGGTAAATTACAGGATGCGGTTGAGGGTAAATTAGTTGAGCATCTTCGCAACGATTTAGGGGTTAGATCAAAGAATTTAACTACAAAGAGTGGTGCGAAGAGGTATTTCTTATTGTTTAACTGGCTCTGCTATAACTTTTATAAAAGAGAAAAGTACGTGAAGTCAGGATTTAAAAAGTGGAATACAGTTTGGAGAGATAGAGCAATTGAAAAGTATGAAAAAATAAAAAGCTCACAAAAAAGAAGACGCCACTAATTTCTCCTGGATACTCTTTTTGTTCTAACTTGAGAGATTACGTAGTTAATATAGAACCTGAAAGTAGTTATACGTTCACCTTATTCTGTTAGCGAGATATTTGGGTTCAGAGGTTTCGTTTTAAGCAAGAAGAGGCAAGAGAATTCTCCATTTTTTAATTCAATTCAGTACCACAACTTGTGCAAATTTTAGCACTTTTTTCATTTGAATTACCACACGCAAAACAAATTAAAGTCTTGCTTTCTACTGGTTGATCAAAATCAAATCTCTCTTCTTCTGCTGTTGGAGCTTGTTCAAAATTTTTCTTTATTTCTCCGTTTAAGCTCTTCTCCCTATTAAGAATTTTTTCTACATATTTTCCATCATGTGGAGTGACAATTTTAAAAGTTTCTGATATCTGAAGCTCTTTAAAACCCTGGGGTAGGTTATTAAATTCAGATTGTTCTAATACATTACTTTTAGTGTTTTCCTCAAAAGGTTTATTCTCCAAAGGTTCAACATCCTTTGGTTCATCTAAATCTCTTTCAGAAGTAGTATATTCTTGGGGTTGCTCTTTTTGAATTAGAACCTCCTCATCAAATATAACTTTTTCTATTTGACCAGCTTTTAGATCTTTTATATGCTTTATAATACTAGTAGTTCTTTCGATTAGCATATTTTTATAATGGGTTGATATTTTACGGGATTTAGAAAAATTTAATGTCATTTCAGAAATATCTAACCACAATTTTACCGCAGAGTCAATTTCACTTCTTATTTCAAAACCTTTTGCTAATGCGACTTTGGTCTTCAACACTTGATTAAATTTTGCTATATCCATTAGGCAACCTACAATATCTTATTTAACCCACAATTTTAAGAAGTAAATTTAAGTTATTAAATATTTATTAGGTATTTTACCATAAATTAAAATTTCTAAATTAATACTATTTTTTTAAGGATATTTTTGAATATTATCTAGTAAAAGCACTTACATAAAGCAAAAATGTCAATAAATCCCTTTTCTTTAAATGAAATAAAAAATCTTCGAGGTGTCATTGAGAAAAATGGATGGAAAATTAATGGATTTATTGAAAATTACTTTCGATACAGCCTTAAAAAGGAGAAAATTATTCTTTTTACTATAAAGTTTCCTATAACCTTACCGTTAAGAATAAATACTCCTTTTGAAGTGGTAAGCTTCAGAGTTTCCGTAGTCTTTCAATTATGGAACTTAAATCAACATTCCTACGGTATTATCCTTTATCTAATGAAAAATCTACGAAATTTGGCCATATCTCTCACTTTCGAACATAAATTTCCAATAAAAGGAAAGGAACAAAACCTTATAACATTACTAAATTTAGTAATGCCCGATCTTATAAGAGATGAAGATGAATTTTCATGGTTAAACCGCATCAGAATTTCCCTTTTAAATAAAAGAGGAAAATTAAAGGAATTTACTTCAGATCTACATCGACATCTTGTGGATTCAATTTCTAATATCGGATTAGAGCCAAGCTTTAACCTACCCTGGGAATTAAAAGATGGTCTACCTAAAATTAGAACATCAGAAACATTATTTTTCTCCAAGGAACAAGAGTTTCATGAATACTTTATACTTGAAAAGGGTTATCTAACGTATTTGAAAGATCTTGAATATAAAAAATTCTATGTTAGAAGTTCGTTTGATAGCTATTCCCCTTATATCCTAACCGAATTGTTTAGCGATCTTCCTGATTTTAAATTGGAAGAATTAGTCGAAAATTGGGTTAAATTTTCGAGAGTGATTTTAAATTCAATAATAGAAGTGATTGAAGATGATAAAATTACTCAGAGTGAACTCTTAAACTTCAGACCTTCAAAAGAATTAATTTTCCGAAGCAAAAATTTTGTATTAGGGCAAAATAATTTTCCACTCTCTCCTTTATGTTATGAGAGTTCAATAGCAAAGGAGCTATTTCACTCTCATATTGATTTATTTAATAAACCTCCGACTAATTTTGAAGTAATTGACTCTATTATTCAGTACACTGAAGCAGAAAAACTTATAAAGAATTACCGGTTTGACGAAGCTACTAAATTGTTGAATGACTCACTAAAAATTTTCAATAAAAATCAACAAAAAAAAGTCGTTGTATCAATTTTATTAAAATTAAGAAAAATAGCGTCTATTTTACAGAATGAAGATGTTGCCCTCAACTATTTGGAAAGTGCTCTTAGTATAGCCAAATCAGGTGAAATACCAATAGATTATATTATAAAAATACATCATAAATTAGGAATTCAGTATTTTAAAAACAAAGATTTTGAGAAAGCCTTGAATCATTTTAAAATTATAGCTAATTTTTTGGAGAATGAAAAAATCTCATTTAATAAGGAAGACTATTTAGACAATGTAGGAATGGCATATCTTTATATTGGGTTAATCAAAATAGAACAAAACGAAATTGTTGAAGCGAGAAATTCTTTCAAAAAAGTTGTAGAAATAGGTAATAGCTCAAATAAAGTACGATTAAAATATTTCCTAATTCGTGCTATTCATTTTAAAAATAAGGGAAATCTTTCACAAACTCAAAGATTTTTAAGAGCTGGTTTAGACAGCCCAAAAAATAATTTTGATAATAACAACCATCAAAAAGTATTAACCGATCTAATTTTAGAGTTAGCAGAATTTTATATTCATCACAGAAAGGATTCTAAAAAAGCGATTTACCTTCTGAATCGCATAGAAAATCATCTTTCTCTACATGAGATCAATAATATTCGGAGATCTATTCGTTGGAATTTATTGATGAGTGATTATTATAATGACGTTGAAAGAAATAGACAGAAATCACAATTTTATATAAAAGAAAGCCAAAAATTAAAAACTCAACTCCAAACTATTGGAGTCGAGGATTAAAGATATTATATATCCTCTTATTTTCTTTTATATTGAGCTCTTTTGGCCCCAAGACTTTCCTGTTGGCCTCCAAATTTATTATCTATTACTCGATTTTTATATAAATCTCGATATCGCATTCTTGGAGGTTTTTTCTTTCGACTATTGACTCCTGATCTTGCTATCTTAGGAGTTTGCATTCTTACCTTACCCGCTTTTGTTAATGATCCATGAGAACCCGGCATTTTATTTACATCTTATAATTTTTATTTTTATATTATGAATACATAAATAATTTCAAATTCTTAAATTTTAGTATAGAAAACCAAGCTTAAAGATTGGACTCCAATTTTTTATTAAGTCTCTTCATGATTTTTTTAATTATACTTAATCTCATTATACTGATAATTATGCCTGAAAAAGGGATTGATAAAAAAATTAAGAAAGTGGAGAAAGAAAAAATATTGTATAGTACTCATAAAACAGTCTGTTTTGCTTGCGGAGAAGATATTAAAAAAGAAAAAGATACCGACCTAGTCGAAATCTGCCCATATTGTAAAACTACTCTTACATAGCTATTTAATCTGATTATCTCAAAATTAAAGAAGGAATTTAATTTTAATCAAGTATAATACAAAAAAAGGTAATTCTATCAGCATTATCAGTCAAAATCCGGAAAAATATAAATCTATGGGTATATGGATAATAATTATTATAATAGTTACAGCCCTTTCTTTTATATTGGCTCTTATAGTCAATCCATTCTGGTGGATCTTACTTCCTTTATCACTTTTCATGCTAATTATTGTTAAAATAATGTCTCCTTATTTCTGGTTAGAAAAAAAAACATGTCCAGCTTGCAATTCTCCTATAGGTAAATATAGTGAGACTTGCAAAAAATGTGGTACCAAGCTTATGGCTAAATGCCTTTCATGTGGAAAATATTTACCCGTTGGAACAAAATTTTGCGATAACTGTAACATTGAACTTGAACATCCTGAAAGAGATAGGGAAATAGTTAAACCTGAAATTATAGATAAAAATATTCCCTTACCAGAACTTCCTAAGGTATGTTCTAATTGTGGTATTGAGTTAAAAAACCCAGAAATTATTAGATATTGTGAAGAATGTGGAGCTAAAATAAGATAAAATTCTGAACTGAAAGTATAAATCTATCGATTGATTAATCCCATAGTCTAAACAATAAAACCTTAAACAAGTGCATTTCTTTATCTTCATATAAATAAAAAGGTGATATGAACAATTTCAGAAAAAAATAGAGAAATTTATAACAAGAAAAACGGGGAACGAAAGTCAATTTACCTTTCTCAACCAAGAATTCCCCCGCAAGAAGAATCAGAATGGGATGATAATGCCCGAAATTTAATAGAAGGCTGGCGAAAGCTGAATAAAACTAAAGGTGTTATTAATATTCTAGCTACAATGGCTAATTATTCGAAATTATATAACCGTTGGCGCGTTTTTGGTAATCATATTTTGTATAAATCTTCGCTTCCTCTCAGAGATAAAGAGATTCTCATTCTTCGAACTGGATGGCTCTGTAATTCAAAGTATGAATGGGCTCAACACACGTTCATAGGAAAACGAGCTGGCCTTAGCGAAGAGGAAATATTACGGATTAAGGAAGGTCCTGATGCTGATCGTTGGAGTTCTTTCGAATCTACATTACTTCGAGCTGCAGATGAGTTATATGTCGATTCTTTCATAAGCGATTCCACTTGGAAAGAACTTGCTAAAAATTATAATACTCAACAACTTATGGACGTTGTATTTACTGTTGGGCAATATAATTTAACTGCTATGGCACTCAATTCTCTCGGTATTCAACTTGAAAAAGGTATGAAAGACTTTCCGGAGTTTTAAGTAAATAAGAACAAATCTAATTCTTCTAAATTTATTTTATTGGACCAGCAATAATACATGTTAACTTCTTCATTAACAAATCAAATTACTTCTCTTTCAAAAACATAATAACTAAGAGTAAAATAGAGCTAAAAGTTAATAAAATTTTTTTCATATAACAATCCCATGCTGGAAAAAATTGATATGATCAAATATTCCCCCTATAAAAAAATGGAAAGCTCTGTTATTACAAGAGATATAAAGGATAAGAAAGTCACTTGGCCTTATTATGAAAAAGATATTAATAATGGGGAACTAAAAATTCGAATTATAGAGAAAAAAGATTGTGTGGAAATTGCAGAATTATGGAGAGTATGTTATGGTGAGTTGTATGGTTCCTCTATAAAATATGATTGGGTATTATATCCCCAAAGATATGAAACAAATGTTGCTTTTAGTGAAAAATGGTCAAAAGATTCTTTAAATAAAGATTTTTGCATGCTCGTATTTGAAGAAATCAATACAAAAAAGCTAATTGGGGCTTGGGCTCTTTTCAAGGATGATCGTAATTTACAAATTGAATTCAGTATTGGTATAATTCACCCCTCCTATCGGCAACAACAAAGTGGAATGAAAGTGGTTTCAATGGCGGCAGATTATATTAAAACTCTCGAAAATGAATCAGGAGCAGAATATTTATCTGCATTTTGTGAAACATGGCATAATACTACCCAATACTTGTGTTTTAAACAGTGGGGATTCAAGGTTGCGGGGATTTTTCCTGGTCAATACACTCGTTGGAATGGCGCACAACAGGAATATAGAGCGTGTGAAGTTCATTTTTATAAATTTATTCGAGATTCCGAAAAATTTGTGCCTAAGCATGGTGAAATTGTACTTTTACCTGAGTTTGAAAGACTCTGGGATGTGTTGGAAGAAATAAATAAAAATTCTGAAGACAATGCACTTAAAATATCCTAAACATTAATAAAAGGATTTTTAGACAAATTCTAATTTTTAAAAGAAATTTAGTATAGTCGGGAAAAAACCTAAATATTATCAATTAATCTCAAATATCATGGTAAATTAGAATAAGATATAAATTTCACAAATTCTTAAATAATTTTATTTATTTAAGGGGACTTGGTGTAGCCCGGTGGCACAGCAGGCTCCAGATCCTACAAGCATAAGCTGTTCCGTGGACACCTGTCGGTCGGGGGTTCAATATGGGATGTTCACATCGCGTTCCATGAATATATCCCTCAGTCCCCATTTTTATCTCGTTTGTCGATAAATAGATCATCAATATTTTAGAATTAATTAATCTAAAGTGATCAATATTATTGTTTGGTCTATTGAAAAGCTGTTATTATTCAACCAGTGTTTTTAACAGCAAAAATTAGTTGAGTTTAAAAATCTGGTGTTTGACACAAAATGTATGTTTACTATTCAAATCTATTTCATTTTCACTTTTCTGTTAATCCTTCTTAATCTCGTGCTAATTATTATCAAGAAGAAAGAATTTAAGACTAAAAAATTAACCATCTTAATCGCTTTATTATTAATTAATTAAAATTAAAAGCATCCCATCAGAGGTTTTCTAATCTTTCTTGTTCTTTTTGTTTCTTTTTTTCTATTTTTTTCTTTTGTTTTTCTAACTTTTTTCGTCTTTTTGCCCCTTGTTTTGCTTCTTTTTCTTTTTGTTTTCTTTCTTGTTTCAACCTATCAAGTTCCAGTTTCTCTTTTTCAATGGCTTCTATTTCTACTCTCTCCCTTTCTATACGTTCCTTTTCAATTCTAATCTCTTCTTGTATCTTTCTTTTAATTTTATCTAATCGTTCTCTTTCTGCCATTTCTTGCTTTAACCGTTCTCTTTCTTTTTTTTCTCTCTCAAGGCGTTCTCTTTCTTTTCTTGCCCTTTCTCGACTTTCCCTTCCCATTCTTTCCTTTTCTTCTCTTTCTCTCCTTTCTTTCTCCAAGCGAATGCTCTCTAATCTTTCTCTTTCTTTTCTCTCTTCTTCTTCGATTTCAAAAAGCCATGAATCTACTTTTTGAATTAATTCCTGTTTTTCTTTAGCTGGTAATCCAAAACTAGGTTCTTTTTTCAAGTAAATATTAGCATATTTACTCATTTCCCATATTTTTGTTTGTTGTGCAGAAGTTGAGCTAATGCCAATTTGTCTCATACTTTCCCTAGCGATTTCAAAAGATTGTCCAATAGATCGCATTTCGTAATCTTCTTCAATCACCTTTTTTAAATACAATAGAATTTGTTTAATATTAGCCGCAGGTGGATTCGGTAATGGTTTAAATTCAACTCTATCAGATTTTAATGTGTTTAGCTCAAATTTTTCTTGGTTATATTCAGGGGTTACCTTAATTTTGACATCAGGACTTTGAGTAGAATTTTGTTTAAGATAAGTGTGGTGTTGTGCTATTTCGGGTGGAACCATAGGTTCTGTTTTTATTTTTCTCTTATATTGTATTGGCCAGCTGGCAAATGCGTACGAGCGATCTTCTGCAGAAGCAAAAATTGAATGTTTAGATGACTTCTTTTTAGTTAATTTTCTTTGTTGGGGAGATATACGAGCAATATCCGAGCTAAGCATGCTTGATGCATTTTCTAGTATTGAGAAGAGATACATTGGATCAAATTCCAAATTTGAATAAATGCTTTTCAAGGAATTAATCTTACTTTCAATAATTGTGAGATTTTCTGGAGATAGTATTTCTTTTAACTGTTGGTCAGCTGCGAACACAATTCCGTTTAATCCTGCTGCTGAATCTAAATAGGAAAGATCAGACTTTTCTTTCATTTTGTCAGAAACTAAAATTTGATTGTAAAAATTCCAATGAGTACTCAATAGCTTATGACCATCTTTAGCAATTTGATAAGAATCACCATTACGGATTGTTTCCATCATCTCTAAAAAGATATCCTTATGGGGTATGAATATATTTCTCATTAAAACACCCTTTATGAAAGTTTTATGGTTCTCTGATTTATAGGATAAATCGATTGGAACTTTAATTACTTTTTCTGCGATTATAACATCTTCATCATCCTCTAGAGTAACATTTGCGGATGTAGCCATGTGGTCATAAGCGAAGTCAGATAGTATTAATCCTGTTAAAATTCTATTATCAGTAATATATTTACCCGATTCTAATTCAAATTTTAGAAAATAAGATCCTAAGCCAAAAAGATAATGAAGTGTTCCTCTTTCAATCTCAATGGAATAGTCATAACCGGTTAAAAATATAACTGGATCTGAAACTATTCTTGATACCTGGTGATGAGCATACATTCCTAATGTGGGATAACCTAACAAGTCGCCCCAACTGGGTATCATAAAAAGCGAGTTGTTGAGAAACAATTTATTTTCCATTTTCTGTTTTTCAATTCTTTCTTTTTCAAGCCGTTCTTTTTCGAGTCGCTCTTTTTCTAACCTTTCCTTTTCCAATTTTTCCTTCTCATTCTCTCTTTTTCCGATTGATCTTCATTTATTTTCTCCATTACCATAATATCAGCTCTAAATAAATTTTATAATTTTCAAAAAAATGATTTCTAATATTATTATTATAATTGCCATCTAATAATTTATGGTATGATTTCGGAAATAAGTCAACTTAAATTTGCTGTATTGTAAATTTGGATCCTTCGGTGACAATGCGGCACTGACTCCGCTTTGCTGAAGTGTCACTCTCAGATATGATGAATCCAATTTTAAACTAGACCATAAAATCGCAGGTATATGATGTTAAAAACTATAAAACCCTAGACTTACCGAAAAAAGTTGCAGTTTTACACACATCTTCAAATAAAATGCGGAATCAATTAAAAGATTTAGTTCGAGAGAGAGCTGAAGAAATAGAAACATCTTTTGGTATAACACGTGTTTTGCGAGGAAAATATGCGAAGAGATATGAAAAATATTGTAAGTATGCAAGCGACTTTTCTAAAAGAAAACGACAGAATCTCTTTGAAGAGATTTTTGATGGTGAGATAATAGCAAACCATAATCATTGTGATTTAAAAGGACTTAATGAAGCAATTATTGGCTGTGATGTGGTTGACGAGGGAGAAATTTCTGTGATATCATTAATTAATAGAGCTTATCTAGTTAAAGGTAAAAAGAATCTTTCTTCAGAAAAAATCGAAGAATGTTTTGGTTCAAGATCAATTGAAGAATGGTCATATAAATATCTTTTAAAACTTAATATGGTTTCTCATGGAGGTGGTCATGAATTACCTGGAGTAGATCGTCTTGAAAAAGTCATTTTTTTTCCTGAGGGAAGATTATTTTTTTTAAAGTGTGGTTCTAGTACAGATGTATATGAAGACTTGTGGAATTTCCCTCGCGGTTACAGAGTAGAGGGTATTATGGAGAGAATTCAAGCTCTTAGATTAGCAACCCATTATGCAACTCTTCAATTAAAGTATACTATCAAAGTTGATTTCTGAGATCAAAAAATATATTTAATAACCATTAAATTAAGGTGATAATTTCTTAATTATGGATCTCTTTTTTCTGCTATAATTTCTTTCAAATATAAAAAACACTTATTTCATGAGAAAACTTTTATTTAAGGCTGATTTATGTTCTTTACTGAGTAAATTAAATAGCCCAAAAATTTCGTAGATTTAGTAATATTCCCACCAATTTTTTTATTCATAATCTCGAAATTTCTTAAATTATTGATTATTTAACTTAAAGGGTTAATTAATTTAATTAAAATTTTCATGGTATAATATAAAAAAAGTGTTAAATGAAATAATTAAGGTTTTATTTACACCAACATATTTAAAAATGAGGAATAGAAGAATCGAGGGTTTAATTCTCGCAGCGGGTTTTTCTAATCGATTTAATTCGATGGATAATGCGTTTAAAAAATATTTATTAAAGGTAAATAATTCGAACATTCTAAGTTATATTATTGGTGGAATGATTAAAACGGGAATTAGAAAAATCAATATTATAGCTAGTAAAATTTCAAATAAATCAAAATATAAACAAATTCTCTTAAATTCCATAGGAAAACTGGGAATTGATTCTAAAAAAATTAAATTAAATATAATTGAAAATAAAACTCCAAAAAGGGAAAACGGTTATAGTCTTTTTTTAGGTTTAAAAGCAATCTCCTCTGAATATACATTACTATCAATGGCAGACCACATTTTCTCAGAAAACATTTTTTCTCAATTGGTAATGAATTATCACAGATATGATATTCTCTTAGCTACAGATCCCATAAATTTAAAAGATCCTTATAAATTAGAAGATGCTACTAAAATATGCGGACTTAATTCTTTTATTACCAATATTGGTAAAAGGATACCTAAGTATAACCGATTAGATATGGGTGCTTTTCTATTAAAGACGAAAGTTATTCGTAATATTTGTCATGGAATAAAATTAGATACGTATAAATTTGGAGTAACAGATGTTATTCTTTTTGCTATTGAATCTGGACTTGATGTAAGTTATTTTGATTTTCCAAATGTCTTTTGGTTAGATGTAGATAATTCTTCTATATATGAAAT
>LAZR01001252.1_pt1 | contig 16436 bp, 17 predicted proteins | sample 329461 | NCBI WGS metagenome assembly LAZR01 (sample SAMN03002196, study PRJNA259156) | marine sediment metagenome | biome: sea floor; feature: Hydrothermal impacted sediments; material: marine sediment; isolation source: Loki non-amplified sample from Loki's castle hydrothermal vent sediment ...
CAACTCTTTAAAAAATAAAATTTCTCAAAACCAACGAGATGTTGCCACATTAGAAGAAAACAATAATGAATTAACAACCGAACGTCAAATTCTTCTTGAAAAAATTAAAACGGCTCAAAATGAATTAAACGAAACTCAGTCAAAAATAACTTCTAAAAAAGAAGAATCTACAAACAGAAATAGTCGACTAGAAGAATTAGAATCAAGAATTACCGAATTAAAAGATTTACAGGAGAAATTCGACAATAAAATGAAACAACTTGAATCTCAGCTCCAAGCAGAGCTCAATAAAAAAGAGAGATTTAGCAACTCATATGCTATGCGTACAGCAGCAATGAAATCATTGATTAAATCGGGCTATGTACAATCAGCACAACTTCAAGTAATAAAAGCTTTAGTACCCCAAAAAACTTTAGAGTTAAAAGGGTTAATTTCAGCTAGTGGTTTGAGGGAAGATACATTTAGAAGTATACTTTCGAAAATAGTTCAAAACAATGGGCCAATTGAATATGATGAAACGGAAGGTACAGTTACTCTGCTAGGGGAGGTGGATTTCTAATGAGTTCTCAGGAAATCTTATCCTTAATTGAGCAATTCGAGACCGCCTTCGATACATATTGGCAGATCTTGCAAAAAAACAATGAAGAAGTTCTTTCTCAGCTAAGATCAACATGGCGAAGCATGCAGGCTGAACAAAAAGAAAATGAAATTTTAAAAGAAAAAATATCTGCTCAAAACTCAGAACTTACAGAACTTCGGACAAAGTCAGAAGAAATGGATACGACGATTGAAGGGTTAAAAGAAAAGAAAGAAGAATTAAATTCTAAAATATCTGAATTGACAGCATCTTTGGAAACTACCATTAATGATCTAAAGACACCAAGTTTTGAACTGGATGGTTTGGAAACCAAATTTATAGCAGTAAATGAAAAAATTAACGCTAAAGAGGCAGAAAAGACTTCCCTAGATCAAAAGACAGTAGAAAATGAAAATCGAGAGATGGAAATAAAGAATTCTTATCAGAAGAAAATGGATGAATTTGAAAAACAAATTGATGGCTTAAGGAAACAGAATTTCTTCACTTCCTTCTTAATTGAGAATTCTGATGAAGAAATTCATGAAGTTGACATTATAGCTACGATAATGGATAAAGGAAGTGCCAAACTTGATGAGCTAAAAAAGCTTTTAGATGTCCCTCCAATCATGGCTGTTAGAACCATAAAACAATTAGCAGTTAAGGGAATTTTGAATTTGGATGAATCTACTGGAACATTGACCCTTCCCTAACAAGGAAATCTAACACTTATTTTTTTTTTTCTCTAACTTGGAAACATTTTTAACATTCTTCCTAGTTGTTAATTCTGTTCTAATAAGTTTAATAATATTTCGCTTGTGTTTAGTGGATAGCTCTTCCAACCTTATATGTTTAAAAGGGCATTTATTTGAGTGAATCATTTTATGCACTTCCTTTTATTTTTCAAAATTTATAAAAAAAAATTAAAAAAAAGGCTCAAGATATTTTGAAATTGATTTGAAGAATTTTGCCACAGAGGGATTTTTAAAGAGGTACTATTCGGAGTTCGTTTCAATTTCGGAGAAGACCAAACGCCATATCGATGGTAGGCTTGAAATCTTCGATCTAATGAATTCAAAATTAAGAGAATCGTTAAAAAATGAACAAAGAAGGGTTGATCCAAACACTTACCACATTGGATATGAAATTATATTAACGAGTCAATTAATGAAGAATATAGACGCTCCTGACACTCAAAAAAACGACTTTGTATCTAGATTAAGAAACATCGGTACTACTAAGACAGGAGATCGCTTTATTTTAGGAGCAGCCTTTGAAGGAGCCGGAAGGTCACCTTGGATAGGCTTTGAAATGACTCGAAACACCGATCTAATTCCTGCCATAGATAATTCCAGATTAACCATAGACAGTTTTTTAACTTGGCGTGAGTCATATGTAGCAATACAGGATAGAGAAAGGGACTATTTCCTAGACTTCGATACTGTATTAAATTCTGGACTAGATCAAGACCTTCTGGATGCATATAAAAAAATCAAGGAGATGTTTGATATGGTTCCTAAGAGCGCTTCCGTAAAGATAGAGCTATATGCAAGAGGTAAAGATGGCATTGACCGATTTAATACAATTAATAGAAAGATAGGCGCTGAAGGTAATTTAGTTAGGCCGGATTATATTGATACTGATTTTAGGCTTCATGAGATTGAAGTGGATCTTGAGAATCCCGCTGAGGCTATTATTAGTTTACTCTTATGGATGATACTGGAACCTAACATCTTTTCAGTAGTTAAATGGGGTAATAACAACTTTATGTATTTGGATATCTTTGATTTATATGATCAAAGTCATATTGAGTCAGGGTCGATCGCTTCTACTAAACGCATTGAAGGATCGTTTGTTTGGACCCAAGGGGCAGGCGGCACATTCACTCCAGAAACATACAATCAATTCGCAGACGCATTCTCAAGGATTTTCCTAGATCGGGATATACGATACTTCTTAGGGTTCCACAATCATGAGACTGACAGTAGGTTCGACAATATGATCGATTATATCAAAAATAAAGTACACCTACTCTTCAGGGATAGATTAGGATTAAATGATTTGTCCGAATTAATCGACTTAAGATAGGCTTAAGAATTTGATTTAACATCCTTTTTTTTATTTTTATAATCTGAAAAGATTACAATATATTTGTTCCAAAAATAATACTTATTTATTTGACGTCCAATAACACCCAATTCTCTTACAAAAATTTCTTTTAATTTTGGAAGTTGATAAATAAAATCTGGAAAATACTGAAGTGGGTTTGCAGAAATGCTTAAAATCTCTAAGCTTTTGATACTATAAATCGATGGTGGTAAAGTTTTGAGCTTGTTGTTTGCTATAGAGAATTTAGTTAGATTTCCTAATTTCTCGATCGAGTCAGGTAAATCTTGTATTGAATTCTCGCTTAAGTCTAATACTTTTAAATTTTTAAGATTACCAATAGACTGGGGTAATAAATTTATTAAGTTTTTATGTAAGTCTAACTTTTCTAAATTAAAAAGGTTCCCTAATGAATCTGGGAGTGAGTTCAATCGATTCTCATATAATTCAATAACTTTAAGCGATTCTAAACCTCCAAACGATTCTGGAAGAAGTTCTATCTTATTACTACAAGCTATTAGTTTTTCCAGTGATTTAAGGTCACCAATAGAATCTGGTAACGTTTTAAGACAGTTATCACTCACTTCTATTATTTTAAGTGTTTTAAGTTCGCCAATCCATTCTGGTAGCTCTTCCAGTAGATTATATGACAGTATCAAATGCTCCAGTGAGGTTAATTTTCGAACCGACTCAGGAACTTTCCTTAATTCTTGTGCTTGGAGCCTAATCTTGATCACTCTCCCTTCCTTAATGTCTATATCGAGGTTATCAGTGCGAAGCAACTTATTTGTTAAAAGTATCATTGCCTCTCTTTCGTCCTCATCCTCGACTATACTTAATAGCTCTTTTAATGACAAATAACTTAAATAATTCATTCTCCTAAGATATATCCGCACGCTCTCGACTCCATTGTTGTAACGGTCAATAATTTCTTCCTTAAAGATTCTTTTAGCTTGAATATCCCCGACATCAACAAGCCTTTTCAGCAAAGGGAAGGATAGATTTGAGTGGAGCAGTCTGGTGTTATACCCATGCTCATACCATGCTTGTAAATTCGAGCATAGCCCCCAAAACTCCTCTTCAGGGAGAATTTTGTACGTCGGAATTTCATGTCTCCGAATCTTTTCTGGTTCAGGAGGCTCTCTCATTGATGGGTTTATAATTTCGGCAGCTTCATCAATGGATTTTATCTCGTCGAAGCTCTCGATTTCCTCTAAGGGAAGGTTAATCATGAGGAATCTACACTGTTTAAACTTCTCACCAGCTACATAAATATAAGTTTTGCTTCCCTCAAGCTTCATCGTGAGGAATTTGTTGATTGTAAATTCTCGTTTAGCCATTGTCTTCATGTTAATAAAGAAATTCACAAATTTAAATGTATAGTCTTAGTCTTATCAAGTTTATAAATTTATGCATTAGGAAAGTTCACTACTTACTGCACTTAATTTCTTACAATTACTTTTTGAATGCATTAATGTTTCATCATTTTCCAATTTTAATGTTAAGAATTCATTGATTCTAAATTCATATCCCTTTTCTTTTTCATCTTCATTCATCTTTATTAAGATAATATAGATCCCTCCCAAATTTAAAATTGGGCACTTTCTCTATGATAACTACTATCAATTTATAATTTAATAAAGACACTATTGTTATCATCTTACAATAAAAGGTTAAAATAATTATTAAAGCCTTTAAACGTTTTTAGATTAAAAATATTAGCTAATCAGAAACATTCTTAAAAATGGATATTTCTAATGCTCAATTCAATCAAACTCAGGATATATCAGGAAAAATTATGCTTTTACTTAAGTTTTGAGAATATTAAAAAAAAGAAAATTAATAAAACTGTATTGACTGGTTTAAATTTTTTATTTTCCTTTTTCCAGAACATAATAATTTTGGGCATTTTTTAGGAAGGAAGTATAATTTGAGAAGATTCTATGAAAATCTCTATTGCTTAACTCTGGTATTTTTTGAGTATGTGGATATTTAAGCATATTATAGAAGTTGACATATTTCGAAATTGATTTGAAGGAGTTTAGATGTCTCCAAATTTGTCTTAATTTTTTAAAAAATGGATTCTATAAATATATTTGAAACCTAACAGGATTTTTTGAAATGAAACTATAGTACAATAATACTGTAACCTTACCTTAAATTGTATACTTTTTTTAATCTTTATTTGAAAATTGCATTTTCAATCTTTTTACTTAATTTTCATAAAGAATAAAGATTTTCAAATTTATTATTATACGTTGAGTAAAAACACTATGTTATTCTTTTTATTTGATCTATGAATAAAAAATTGATTAAATAGCCATATGGTATATTTATGAAGAGATTAAAGAGCATTGATATCTTCAGGGGTGTCGCCATGGTCTACGTTATGGTTGGGCACATGGTTGACTGGTGGACTATCCCATCTGAGGATTGGCTATTTTATGTTGTTGTATCCCTATTTTCATCTTTAGGGGCAGCTGGCTTTGTATTCATGTCAGGTGTAAGTACAATGATTTCTTATAGAAATCGAATGGAAAGAATTAAAACTACAGAAAATTACACTTATAAATCATTAAAAAAGGAATATTTGATTCGAGCATTATTAGTATTAGGGCTTGCTCTTGGATATAATGGTATTGTAGCAATTGAGTTTTTAGACCCTTTAATTGTCTGGAAATGGTTTATTCTATTAACTGTCGCAGGATCCCTATTTTTAGCATGGCCGCTGTTGAAAACTAAAAAGTGGGTTAGAATTATTGTTGGGGCTTTATTATGGGTTGTTAATCAAATTACATTATCTTTTTTATTACCTTATGAAGGAAATGTTAATATTTTAGGTGGAATTTTTTATTTTTTATATAACTCGCTAGATCAGAACCCCATTTTATCGTTCTTTACTTTTTTTCTTATAGGTACTGTTATTGGGGATATCCTTTATGATTTGTCATTGAATGAAAATGATATTGAAAGGAAAAGAGTTTTTAAGCGAAAAATTGGAGTACCCCTTCTAATTTCTGGGATTCTTTTAATAATAATTAGTTTTGGGTTTTTATTCCCGAATTTTTTTACTGAAAGAATACTTACGATAAAAACTAATATATGGTGGTTAATGTATACGTTGGGATTAGACTTAATAATATTGCTTATATTACTGACTATTGAAGAATTTCAAATTATTAAAACCAAGAAAAGCTATAGGTCGATATATTATTTTTCCTACTATTCCCTATCTCTTTTTATTTTACAAAATGTGAATTTTTTCTTATTCTATAGTTTATTAAATAGATATAGTATTTGGTTTTTCTTAATAGCAACAGTACTATTATATGGAGCACTACTAAGATTTATATATAAAAAACTTGAAGGGAAATTTTCTTTGAAAGTTCAAATTGGGATATTAACTACCTCAATTGTAAAAAAAAAAAGAGCTGTAGATACTTAGGAAAAGAAGTAGATATTATTTACAGCTTTTCTCAAAGCTTGTTGAAAATTTTAAATAAGTTAGAAGTTTAATCCATTGATGGTATCAATCTTTTAATTTCATTTCCATTAATTGTTTAAATTAACTCTATACATCATTCTCAATGAAATCTTTAAATTATCAGATTATCTATACTAAGTTAATTCAGAAAATATTTGAGATCATGCTGGATTTTTTGATATGAAATTTCAGAGATTAAAAAGTATTGATATTTTTCGTGGAATATGTATGGTCTGGATGATTTCAACACATTTAATCGATTGGTGGTTAAGGAGCGAATATTATTGGCTCCACAGTGTTACGGTTATGATCTTTGACCCTTTTGGCGCTTCAGGGTTCCTTTTTATCTCAGGAGTGAGCATCGCATTATCATATAGGAATAAGCTTAGGAAAGTTAAATTAGATGAAGATTTCACTCTACGCACAGTTCGTATTACTTACCTAATACGAGCATTAATTATTTTAATAATCGCTTTAATATATAATTCTTTTATAGCATTATCATTAATGGACCCTTCATGGATTTGGACGTGGTTTGTTTTATTAACTGCAGCAATATCACTTTTCATCGCTTGGCCACTCCTGAAGACTTCAAAACTTCTTAGAATTGTTATAGGGTGTGGTTTCTGGATTGCGAACCCAATCATCATTTCTATACTTTTACCCTATGAAGGAACTTTAAGTTTAAATGGTATATTATTTCATATTTTTTATAGTGGAATGGGCCTAGAGCCCATATTAGTATTTTTTCCGTTTTTTTTGTTTGGAACAGTGATTGGGGATACTCTCTTTGATGTTTATCAAATGGATCCAAGTGAAAATGGGTTTAGGAAGACTTTTGGATATAAATATTTAGGACCAACTATAGGTATTGGGAGTATCCTAATTATTTTTGGTGTATTTTTTGAATATCCTAATTTTTTAAGAAGAGAGAGTTTTTCCTGGGTATTTTATTCCTTAGGGATAGATATAGTTTTCATTTCACTCTTGTTGTCATTGGAAACGTTCGAAATCCTAAAGACCAAAAAGAGTTACAAGTTATTTTTCTATTATTCATATTACTCACTAACAATTTTTCTTGCACATAATATTTTGCATTTTCTATTTCTCGAACAGTTGGATTTAATGAATATCTGGCTCTTTACACTCTTGACCTTTATATTTATGACCATAATTCTGAGAATTATCTATAAAAAATGGAGGGGGTCAGCATCCCTAAAAGCTCAAATAGGAAAATTGGGTTCTGGTATAACAAGGAAAATTGAAGAACGATCAAATAAGAACGTTGATAAAATTACTACTTCTTAAACGATCTAATAGATAAGGTTAACAAATTTGACTATTTTTATTATACAAAAACAAGAAAAAAGGAAGATTAATAATTATAATTAGTGTATTTAAAAATAATTCTACTTCAATGGATTAATGAAATTATGGTAAATGACTCAGATCAGCATTGGTTTGAAATTATAAAACAAAAGGATTACCTATATGTGATTAGAGAACGGTTAGATGAAATTGATCCGCGATTTCATACTACATATACCAATTTATTTTTAATTCTTGGATCTCATTCTGCTCTACTGATTGATACCGGTTGTGGGTTATTTCCTCTTAAACCAATTCTAAATGACATAGTTAAGGACAAAACGCTATTGGTAATTAATACACATTCTCATTTTGATCATATTGGCGGAAATCATGAATTTGATGAAATTCTCATTCACAATGAAGAACTGAAGTCAATTTCTATGCCTTCGGATATCTCTTTCTTAAAAAATTCTCCTAAAGAAATCACCAAGCGATATAAAAGCAGAAAGTATACTATTCAACCTGCTAACAAAATTAAAGATATAAAAGATATGGAAATCATAGAGTTAGGAGGGGTAACTGTTAAAATTGTTCATACACCAGGCCATTCAAGAGGCTCGATCTCTTTATTAACTAACAAAAATGAACTTTTTACAGGGGATACTGCTCATTACGGTGCTATGTACATTTCTAAAGAAAATTTCCCCGCGCATCTAGCGAGTATCTCAAGGTTATTAACGCTTTTTCAAGAAAATAAAAATATTGAAATTTATCCTTCGCATGAAGAATATGCTGTTGGTAAAGATTTATTAATCGAACTTTATAAGGGAATTCAAAACATTGAAAATATATGGGGTACGAAAGTTAGAGATGATTTCATAGATGCTTGGTTATTATCCGATGAAAATTTTAAATATTTAGTGTTTTGAATATAACACCACAGTTATTGAGAATTTTTTTATATAATTTTAGAATATTTTCACCTCATTAAAAATAACAAATCAAGCTATTCTAAAAACTAAAGATTACTTTCGTATTTTTTGAGAAATTAAGCAATAAGTATAATAAATAGAAATAAATAATTCTGGCATCCACTTTTTAAGAAGAATAACAATAAATAAATCTCTTTTATTCACATTAAAAGCTACAAAATTATGATAGGTATGAAAAATTTATGGACCCAATTAATGATTTTATCAGGTTAATGTAAAAAAAAAGATAAGATTCGATAACAATCTCAGAACAAGGTCTTCCTAATTACTACCTACTACTTATTAAATATTATTACAATTTATTGATTTTTAACGAAAAGAAGCCTAAAATCGAGAATCTCGAACTTGTGCAGGAGCAGCTTCAGTTACGACAACTTTACTCGCAGCAGGACCTTTATCACCTTGAGTGATCTCAAATTCTACTTTGTCGTTTTCATTTAGTGTAGCAAATTCATCACCCTTCTTAACAATGGCACTGTGATGAACGAATATATCTCCTTCTTCTTCAGTTGTTATAAATCCATAACCTTTACGGTTATTAAACCATTTAACTGTACCTTTAATCAAATTTAAAACCAATTTTCACGTAAATTAAATTTTTTATCAATTCATATTGAACTATTTAAGAAAATGGGTGATGTTGTAAATATGTTACGTATTTCAAATGATTTATTGAAAAATGCATGGTGTTTATTTGATTTAAAAAAGTTTACAAAGAAAGAGTCATTAATAATAAGTAATGAAACATTAGACAGTTAATATCCATTTCATGTCGTAAAATTAGGAAGATTTAATTAAAGATCTTCATAGACAACACTTTATAAAGCATCCAAGTATTTTGAAAATTTATGGAAAACCTCAAAAAGAAGTTGATGATTGTATTTTAAATGTTAACTCTTAAGATCCTAAGAAGGGATGAGAAATAAAGTTCTATTTCTCGTTTAAACCACTTAATTGATTCTATCATTTAGTATCTTCTTCTTCTCTTAAATGATCTAAAAGAATGGAGAAGAATCATTACGGATTTCCTAAAATCTAGTGGATTCTTTTACATAGCTGAGATTCATCCATTTTCAATGGTTTTTAACAATGAAAACAAAGATATCAAAGACCTTCAAGTATATTACAATTATTTCTATGATCCAAAACTAATGGAATTTACTGCAAACGGATAATATGCTTCAAATGAGACCAAAATTGAATCAAAAAAAGAATATGAATGGGCTCACAGCATGTCAGATATAATAAATTCGCTAATTGTAGCGGGTTTGAGAATAGAATTTCTAAATGAATATCCTTTTACTGTTTGGAGGCAATTTTTATAATGCCCAAGAAGAATTATTACGACCTGTTGTTGAAGACCTAGCAATTGACAAATTTTTCTTGAAAGAAATATACCAACATATGCAATATACGTATACTGGACTCAAAACTTGGTTTACAGATTTTTTCGGGTATAACAAACCTGGGTTATTTGATTGGGAAAGAGTTAAGATCATTGCAGAAAATGAGAGAAAACAACTATTTGGGATACCACTATCCCAATGGTTTGGTAATGCGATTGGGACTGACAAATTAAACCTTGCTCAAATATCTAGAGATGAAAATTTGCCACTCCCAGTAGTAAGAAAGAGTGTCCGTCACTTACTTAGTATGGATTCATCTGATACTCTCCCAAGAGGATTTCGTACAATTAACGATTATTTCGTGTTTATGGTGAAAAGAGCATACACTATAAAGAATGTGTTAGATGGTGCCAAATTAAGCGATATTTACTATAGATTCTTCTCTCTCAAAGGTGATAACGTTGATGTAGAAACGTTTTTTAGGAAGTTATTCCCAGGGATGTCTATGGCAAAAATTAAAGAATCCTACCGCGAAAATCTTATGGTAGAGTGGGATACAATCACTATGCGCTTATATAAAGAGATACCCCCCCTGATTCGAGAATTCGTATTTGAGCTGTCCGGTTTTGATACATTTTTAGATTTACTTTCATATGGTCGCCACATGTTTGGTCAGGAGTTTAAATAACTAAATGATTTGAATCTCTATATTTAAATACTTGGAATTTTTCATGTAGAATATAGAAGTCATAGAATTGAACAGATTAAAACCGTAGTGAATAAAAATATGGGTCAATTTGGATTTAAAACTTATGAGAGTGATTATATTGAAGATCTTTTAATCGATTATGGACTTATTAAAGATTTTAGAAAAGGGGGTCCCTTAACGATAGATGAAGTTAGAAAAATACTAAATAGTGAGGAGAATAAAGAAGTTTATCTTGGAATTGTTTCATTCTTAATAGATGAATGGGAATCTCCCGATGAATTGATACCAGTGGTGTGTTTAGAGGCTGCTTTAAAGTATGCTGAAGGGCTTTTGAGCAATTATAGTTACGCGTCAAGTTGGTTAGATGACTGGAATTATCGGATAGAGGAATTAGAAGAAGAAATAAAGGCAATAGTAAAAATTCTTAATCCCTCTGTAATCTTTGATTTCTCGAAATATGAAACAGTTAATCAAGATTCATTTTTTGATTTGAATAATTGGGAAAAATTTAATGAAAACGATAAATTCTCGTTAATCAATTTTTTGAGTATAAATCCTAACCGGAAAACAATTAATATTTTAAAAAAGGAAATTTCCAAATATCGTGGGAAAAGTGAAGGAGATGCAACATCCCGTTTGGTTTTAGCTGCTCTTGCATTATCTCAGTTAGAAGGCGAAGATGCTATAGATATTATCCTTGAAAATTCATATGACTTAATAGATTCATTAATAGAAGAGCGGGTTGAAGAATATTTAAAAATCCGTTTAAGACATACCACTAATTCACAATTACGTAAAAAAATCGAAGAAAAAATTGAAGATCTTCATCAAGAGGAAACAAATATTAACCCTAGTTTTAAGTAGTTTTTAGGATTTATAATTGAATTGATTTCCAAAAACAGTTAGGCCGAATAAACTAATTTTGATCAATCTAGAGCTTTTTTGATTCCTATTTTAAATCTTAACTTTTCAAGTACATCTTCGATTTCAAATTTTCTTGATCCATAGAAATTCATGAATTTTTGTAAAAATGGAATAGAGATAGCTTTTTTAAAGATCTTACGTTATTACCAAACGTTCATAACGATCGAGATGCATCAAAGCTAAAATTACTGACTCAAATCATGAATAAAAGGAATCAGACACTTTCAATTGCTTTTATCATATCAATTTCGACATTAATAGGTATCTCTACTAGTTTTGATATTTTATATGCTAAAAATCGCATCATTTTAGCGACTACGACTTCTACGTATGATTCAGGGTTGTTGGATTATATACTTCCTCCATTTGAAGAAAAATCAGGAATTTCAGTCGATGTATTATCAGTAGGGACAGGTTATGCTCTTGAAACGGGTAGGAGGGGAGATGCAGATGTTTTACTAGTTCATTCGAGAACAAGGGAGGATAAATTTGTCTCGAATGGGTATGGTATTCATCGTGCTTGTGTTATGTATAATGATTTTATCATCATTGGCCCATCAAATGATCCAGCTAATATACAAGGTGAAAATGTCTCAGTAGCTATGACGAATCTAGTGAATGCTGGAGAATTGGGATTAATAAAATTTTATTCGAGAGGAGATGGTTCCGGTACTAATTCAAAAGAGTTGAGTTTATGGGACTTAATCAACTATACTCCAAATTCCGGGATTGGCGGTTGGTATTATGAAACAGGAGCAGGAATGGGAAACACTCTGATCGTCGCTAATGAGAATAGAGGTTATACTTTAATAGACAGAGGTACATGGTTGTCTACAAAAGATTCTGTTAATTTTATTCTTTTAGTCGAGGGTGAAGAAATTTTACTCAATCCCTATGGTGCAATTTTAGTAAATCCAGAAATTAATCTTTCTGTTAAATATGATTTAGCATTGGAGTTTGTAGCCTTTCTTACATCAAAAGAAGGTCAAGAATTAATTGGATCTTACAAATTAAATAATGAAACTTTATTTATCCCAAGTTTTGGCCATGGTAATGAAACTTATGGGTGCTCTACAACAGATACCGAGATTGAGTTCTGGAGAGAATATAATGGAAACTATTTTGGGTAATTTGTCTTAGGAAGAATCTAAAAGGAAAATGAATAGGTGAAAAATAAAGTGGTAACCGAGTTTATTGATGGGATATTAGAAGCTTTTGGATTACTTTTTTCCTTCGATCCTGAGGTATGGGGGATAATTCTGCTTTCATTACGGGTTTCAGGAAGCGCCATATTTGTTGCTACATTAATATCTTTGCCATTAGGATCCTACATAGCTTTACGTGAATTTCGTGGAAAGAAAATCTTAACAAATTTTATTAACACATTTATGGGGTTCCCTCCGGTTGTTATGGGTCTATTAATATTCTTACTATTATCAAAAAGTGGTCCATTAGGAAGCTTAGGTTTATTATATTCTCCCACTGCTATGATTGTCGCCCAACTTTTCCTTGCAATACCAATAATAATAGGCACTTCTAAAGCCGCAATTGAGAGTATTAATCCTAATTTAAAAGAGACAATACTAAGTCTCGGGGCAAATGAAAGGCAATTATGGTGGGAGTTAATTAAAGAATCAAAAAAGTCAATTATTGCTGGAATTTTAGTCGCCTTTGGTCAGGCAATTTCTGAAGTAGGAGCTGTAATGATTGTGGGAGGAAATATTCGCTGGAATACTCGCACATTCACAACTTCAATAGTGTTACAAACCAGAATGGGCGAATTTGGAATGGCACTGGCTTTAGGGTTGATTTTAATCATAATAACATTCTCATTGAATTATGTATTGACACATTTACAGATGAGGGATAAATAAATTGAATTTACTTGAAGTTCAGAATATTTCAAAAGATTTTATCAAAAATGATGATTCTATTCAGAATGTCCTATCAGATATCAGTTTCACCGTTAAGAAAGGAGAATGTTTTACAATAATTGGGCCAAACGGGAGTGGTAAAACAACATTATTAAGAATTTTAGGGTTAGTTGAAGATCCTACAGACGGTAAAATACTTTTTCTCGGAAAGGAAATGACCAATTTATCAAGGAAAGAAAAAACAAAGGTAAGGAGAAGAATATCCTTTGTGAGACAGAAGCCCGTTGTGATGAGCACCTCCGTAGAAAGAAATATAGGCTACGGATTGAAAGTTCGAGGTGTTAAAGAACGAGAAATCCAACAAAAGACAAAAAAAATAATAGAGATTGTAGGATTAAAAGGTTTAGAAAAGGAAAAAGCAAGATCTCTGTCAGGGGGAGAAATTCAGCGTGTTGCGATTGCTATGAATTTTATTCTGGACCCTGAGATCTATCTGCTAGATGAAGTATCAGCTAATCTTGACTCTAGGAATGTCAAGCTATTAGACAATTTTATAATGAAAATAAAGCAAGACAGAGAAAAAACAATAATTATAAGCACCCATGACTCTCTTGAGGCAATTAAATATGCTGATAGAATTGGGGTGCTTATCAACGGACAAATAACTCAAATTGGAACCCCAAATGAAATATTTATGACACCAAAGGATGAATTTACGGCTCTTTTTGTTGGATATGAAAATATTTTATATGGAACTGCAGATATAGATGAGGAAACGGGTTTATCTCAGATTAAAGTTGGAGATTTAGTTATAACAGCCTCGGATCAACAAGAGGGGGATGTAAAAGTATGCATTCGTCCAGAGAGTATAGGAATCGTTAAAAAACTCCCCAGAGATACCAGTTATCGTAATACCTTTGAAGGTCGTATTGAAAACATTCGTGGTCTTGGAAATATTTGCCATGTAATTGTTAGTTGTGAGTCAGAGAAGTTCTTGGTAACCATCACAGAACTCTCAAGGGAGAAATTAGGTTTAAGAAAAAATACTCAAGTATTTATCAATTTTAAAGCAACCGATGTCAAGATTTTGTAATCGCTTTTTTTTTTCATAGAGGAATGAATGAATTATTTAATTCTAGAGTAGAAGAAAGGATTATTTTGAGCCTTATTTTATAGAGCTAAGTAATTTACTTAAGAATTGTGCATGAAGTAGTGAACTATCTTAATACATAAGTTCATCACGTAATGCACTCTAAAAGTAATTATAAGAAATTAAGTGCAGTAAGTAGTGAATATTAATATTTTAAATAAAGATCCAAAATATATTGAAATAAACTTGATGTGCCTATATATTTAAATTTGTGAATTTCCTTATTAACATGAAGACAATGGTTAAACGAGAATTTACAATCAACAAATTCCTCACGATGAAGCTTGAGGGCAGGAAAACGTATATTTATGTAGCCGGTGAGAAGTTTAAACAGTGTCGGTTCCTCATGATTAACCTTACCTTAGAGGAAATCGAGAGATTCGATGAAATAAAATCCGTTGACGAAGCTGCTGAAATTATAAACCCTTCAATGCGAGAACCCCCCGAACCAGAGAAAATTCGGAGACATGAAATTCCGACCTATAAAATTCTCCCTGAAGAGGAGTTTTGGGGGCTTTGCTCGAATCTACAAGCATGGTGCGAGCATGGATATAACACCAGACTGCTCCACTCAAACTTATCCTTCCCTTTGCTGAAAAGGCTTGCTGATGTAGGAGATTTGCAAGCAAAAAGGATCTTTAAGGAAGAGATTGTTGAACGTTATAACACTGGAGTCGAAAGCGTGCGAAAGTACCTTAAAAGCATGAATTTTTTAAGCTATTTGTCGTTAGAAGAGCTATTAAGCATAGTCGATGATAATGGTGAAAGAGAGGCAATGCTGCTACTAATAAAAACGTTGATTCGAACCGATAACCTTGACATCGACATCAAAAAAGGGAAAGTAATCAAAATAAGGCTTCAAGCACAAGAACTAAAGAGAATTCCTAAATTCGTTCGGAAATTAACTTCACTGGAGCATTTAATTCTGTCTTATAACCTATTGGAAGAGCTTCCTGAGTGGATTGGAGAACTTAAAAACCTTAGAGTTTTTGAGATGACAAATAATTGTCTAGAAAAATTACCAGACTCTATTGGCAACCTTAAATCACTAGAAAAATTAAAAGTCTGTAGTAATAAGATAGAATATCTTCCAGAATCGTTTGGAGGTTTAGAATCGCTTAAAGTTATTGAATTATATGAGAATCGATTGAACTCACTCCCAGATTCATTAGGGAACCTTTTTAATTTAGAAAAGTTAGACTTACATAAAAACTTAATAAATTTATTACCCCAGTCTATTGGTAATCTTAAAAATTTAAAAGTATTAGACTTAAGCGGGAATCTAATAACAGATTTACCTGACTCTATTGAAAATTTAGGAAGCTTAACAATATTTGATGTAGCAAACAACAAGCTCAAAACTTTACCACCATCGATTTATAGTATCAAAAGCTTAGAGATTTTAAGCATTTCTGCAAACCCACTTCAGTATTTTCCAGATTTTATTTATCAACTTCCAAAATTAAAAGAAATTTTTGTAAGAGAATTGGGTGATATTGGACGTCAAATAGATAAATATTATTTTTGGAACAAATATATTGTAATCTTTTCAGATTAAAAAAATAAAAAAAAGGATGTTAAATCAAATTCTTAAGCCTATCTTAAGTCGATTAATTCGGACTTTGGACTTAAACCTATTCTATCCCTGAAGAGTAGGTGTACTTTATTTTTGATATAATCGATTATATTGTCGAACCTACTGTCAGTCTCATGATTGTGGAACCCTAAGAAGTTTTGAGTATTCCTTAACATCGTTTTTTATTAATCATTGAGGCTCTTAAATCCCATTCTGGTTCGTTAAAGAAGAATAACGTTACAGAACCTTCGATTACATAATCGTATAATATCATAGCATAAAGTGTTTCTAATTGGGCGACAATAGCCTTACAATTCCAGTCTTTTAACTTCCTATATAATTTAAATTCAAGACAAGACTTAAGATTGAAGATATTCCGAACCCAGAACC
>LAZR01001253.1_pt1 | contig 16433 bp, 15 predicted proteins | sample 329461 | NCBI WGS metagenome assembly LAZR01 (sample SAMN03002196, study PRJNA259156) | marine sediment metagenome | biome: sea floor; feature: Hydrothermal impacted sediments; material: marine sediment; isolation source: Loki non-amplified sample from Loki's castle hydrothermal vent sediment ...
ACCTTCTCAGCGTTGGGCCGTCATAATCCGTGCGAAGGGGAACCGGTGCTGCCATGACAAACCTCCGTTTGCCATGATGATTCAGACTTTCCTCGATTTGGGAATCCCCGAAGAGTCAGCCTTCGCTCCCGCTGGTATAAGTGATGTCCATCGCCCAGACCTGATTGGGTCGCGTCACCGGCAGCTTTCGCAGGAGATAAGGGTAGATCTTGTGGCCGGGCGCCGGCTTCGAGGTGTTCGGCTTTCGGTAGATCGCCTCGATGCCCATTCGCTTCATCAGCGTCGCGACGTGAAGACGGCCGACGATGATCCCTTCACCGGCGAGGAGATCGCGGAGCATACGGCTTCCGGCGAATGGATACTCCAGATGCAGTTCGTCGATCCGGCGCATCAGCGTGAGGTCATTGTCGCAGACACCTCGCGGTTCGTAATAAACGGCGCCGCGGCTGATGCCGAGTTCGCGAGCCTGGGCGGCGGTCGGCAGATCATGAGACCGGTCGATCATCGCTTTGCGCTCGCCAACAGTCCGGCCTTGTCGAGCGCAGTTTCTAAAAAATCGTTGGCCAGCGTCAGCTCTCCGATCTTCGCGTGAAGTGTCTTCACGTCCACCGCAGGCGTAGCCGCAGACGAACGCGCCGGTCCGAAAACCTCGCGCGCTCCTTCTAGAAGCTGCGAGCGCCATTGCGTAATCTGGTTCGGATGCACGTCGAATTGCTGCGCCAACTCGGCCACGGTCTTCTCACCGCGCATGGCCGCGAGCGCGACCTTGGCCTTGAAGGCAGGGCTGTGGTTCCGCCTGGGTCTCTTGCTCATCGTCTCTCCTGATCTCGGCCATCCTGGCCGCCTTCAGGCAGACAATCCACTCAGCACGCTGTCCAATTTTCCCGAGCCACCTCTCACCCATGCGTTGGCACAGCGCCGCAAGGCGCTGACGCCGGACGCTGAAGAGGCGTTCAAGGTGTTCAGCCGGACTGTGTTCGCCGATGGCGCCCTGGATGCAAAGACCAAGCAGCTGATCGCCGTCGCCGTCGCCCATGTCACCCAGTGCCCCTATTGCATCAAGGGTCACACGAAGGCGGCACTGCGGCATAAGGCGAGCGAAGCCGAGATCATGGAAGCGATCTGGGTCGCCGCCGAGATGCGCGCTGGCGGCGCCTATGCCCATTCGGTGCTGGCGCTCAACGAGATGGAACAAACCAAGGCCGGGAATCCCGCCATCCGCCGCGACATGCACGAACTGCTGCATCGGAGAATTGGTCGAATTCGACTTGAAACGAGCCTTCTTGCGAATCCAGTCCGAGCATTCCCGCGCGACGGCGCGCTGCGTCAGCTTGTTACGTAACTGGATCTCGAACTCCGTCCCGTAGAGGCTGCTCTCCCCGCCTGACTTAGGGATGAAAAATTCGCGGCGCTCTTTGCGAAGACGGTCCGTCACCTCAGTTGGGACGAATGTCGGGGACGTGAAAATGAATTGCAGGCTTTCGACCTTGGAAAGCTCTGATTTCAGGGCTTCAAACGCATAGATCGAGAAGCAGGATGCCGCGATCTTCAATCGGGAGCCTTTGCCGATAGTGGCTTTCAGGTCGTCGCCGAGCAGCTGCGAAGTGTTGTCGATGATTTTCATCTTAGCTCCACAAGCAGGACAGGGGCGCAGCGGCCAGCCTGTCACCGAACGGTACGAAATCGGTGCTGTCATAGAGCACCACGCCGTAGGCGAACCGTTCCTTGCACGCCTCTGCCAAGGTCCGCAGCCCGCCGAAGTCGCTGGACTTCACGGTCGCGGACGCCTTGATCTCGATCCCCACGATCATGCCGTCATCGCGTTCCAGCACGATGTCCACCTCGCGCATCTGCTGGTCACGGAAATGGTAAGGCGTCAGCCGTAGATCCGACGCCGTCATGAGCTTCAAGACTTCGGAGAAGACGAAGCTCTCCAGTAGCGAGCCGAACACGTCGCGGCTCGCCCTTACCCGTTCGAAGCTCAAGCCGCGCGCCGCGGCGAGCAGGCCAGAATCGAGGAAGTGCAACTTCGGTGTCTTGGCGATCCGCTTCAGCGCGTTCGTGTACCAAGGCTGCAACGTCGCGACGAGGAACACCTGTTCGAGCAGCGCGACATATCGCTGGCCCGTCTTGTAGCTGACATTGATGCTCGAACCGAGCTGGGAGTAATTGACCAACTGCCCCGAATGCTCAGCCAGAAGTCGAACGAATTTTGGCAGTTCGGTCAGCTTCTCGATCTCGGCAATGTCCCGAAGGTCGCGGGTTAGCACCGATGTCAGATAAGACCGCGCCCAATCCTGACGACGGCGCTCGCTCTCGCGGGCAATCGCCTCTGGAAATCCGCCCAGCAGCGCAAGTTGGACAAGATCGTCGCCAACGACCGCCTGCTTGTCGCCCTCCAGCTTTCCCGCGAAGAGACGTTCCAGGAAGGTCGACGGCCCGCCCGCTATTTCCGCGCGGGAGAGCGGCAGCATCCGAAGGGTTTCGATCCGGCCCGCCAAGCTGTCGGCAACGCGCGGCAGGGTAAGTACATTGGCAGAGCCGGTAAGCAGGAAGCGCCCGGGGCGATAGTCCTCATCGACCGTCTTCTTGATCGCCAGGAGGAGGTCGGGCGCGCGCTGGATCTCGTCTATGATGGCCCGGTCCAGACCACGAATGAAGCCGCTCGGATCGGACCGGGCGGCTTCAAGGACCGTCTGATCATCGAGAGTGATGTACGTCCGGCCCGCTTCCCCTATCTTCCGCACAAGCGTGGTCTTGCCGGCACGGCGCGGTCCCACGATCAGCACCACCGGGGTATCTGACAGGGCTTCCTCGACCCGATGCTCCACAAACCGTTCGTACATTCCGACTCCTGATGAGCAGAACTATCGCCTATGATAATTAGAAGTCAATGGCTAGATAATTAGAACCTTCTTTCCTGCCATCTAGAACCCGAATTATGGGGAATACCTTCCCCTACGGCGAAGCCCTGGTCTCGACCGCCCGTTCGGCGGGGGCGATACCAAGGCCTCCCTGAGAGGGCGGAACGATTTGCCGTAACGGTTTGAAAGCTGGAGAAGGGGTCTCCGGCGCCCGTCATGGAGATTGACCCATGAAAATGCAGGTTCTCGACGCGCGCCGGGATGCGAGCGGCGGCTAACCACCGAACTTGCAGGCATCCTGCTTCCACCTTTTTCTTTCCGAAGAGCTGCCCGACATCTGCAATCGTCGGCCCAATGGACTTTTCAGTTTTGCCAAGCGAAGGTCGCGCATCGATCTTCGACGAGGGCGGTCACCTTGTCTTGCATAGTCTTCGCCGCCGCGCATTCGACCGCGAACGCAGGCAGGCGCAGCGTCTTGGCGCGCTCGGATAGTTTCCCGACAAGTTCGCTCATAGCCGCCTCGGCGTCACCGACCGTCAGAACGATCGTGCGGGCCAGTGCGAGGAAGTCTTGGCTCGTCAGGCGATCATCCTTGCCGTTCAGCTTCAGAGCCATCCGGTCGCCGCCAAGCCCCGGAAAGACGCGCGTGGTGACAGCGTCATAGAGCGGCGCAAAACGCACCGTCGTGAAGGCCTTGGCACCCGCCTTAGCCGTCTTGAGCATCGCCAGGTTTTTCAGATGCATGTCGCCATCGGCGATCAACCAGGCGAAGACGGCGCGACGGAACAGGACGTCGAGGTCCGCGGCAGGATCCGTCGAAAGCGGGCGCAAGCCCCGCGCCATGCGCTCGATCGTGCCGTCATATTTTGCCGAAGCTGGAAGGTCCAAGATGGAGCAAAAGTCCTCCATCGCCAGACGACAGTCGTCCTGAGGGCCGCGCCGGATATCGAACCGCTCGACCACCAGAGCCGGTGCCATGCCGTCGGGCATCTCGATCAGGGCCGCGTCGGGCACCTCGAACCCGGCGGCGCGGCCAAGCTCTAGGCAAAGCCATTCCACAATTGGCAGCATCTCAAAGCCCGCCATTCCTGCAGGCTTGAGAATATGCGTGAACGGCTGATCTACGGCCGGGACGAGAGCGCCATCCGGGGTCAGGCTCATCGGAGCCTTGATCTGGACGCCCGACAGGCGCGGCGTTTCAGCGCGCGTGAAGATGCGCGCCAGGTTCTGCTCGAAGGTCACATCAATCGCGCCGCGCGCCGGTCCGGCGTACACGCCTGTGAAGCGGCCAGCGTCGAGGAAGCTGGCGAGCGTGGTGGTGAGTACATCGGCGGGCAGCGCGGCCAATTCCTCGCGGGCCTCGACGATGACGATGTTGGACATGTAGCGTCGGCCACGCCGCAGCGCCTCGCGTTCGTCGCGTTCATGGAGAACCTGGGCAAGCCAGCCCTCGGGCAGCAGCGACTCCATGAACGCCGGCAGCTTGCCCGGCGTCGTCTCGCGCACCAGTGCCGGACCAACGCGTCTCTGAGCTTTCCAACGCCATTCGAAACCGTCATGGGTCAACCGACCAAGCGGTTCGCCGTGCCAGGCGACCAGAAGATCGAGCGCCGCCTTGTTGACGGGGATCTTGGCTCCGCCGGGTTGGGCCAGCAGGAAGCGTTCGGCGCCCTCCCCCTCGCGATACCATTCATTCTCACGCGCCAGCGCCCAGACGGCGTCCGCCGCCGCACGCGGCGTTCCATGCTCCTCGACCAGCCGGGTCGCCATTTGGGCGCGCATTTCGACGGTGACGGCGCTGGCGTGTTCGCTTCGCAGGCGGAAGGCTTCGAGGAATCGTTGGCGTGGTGAGGACGCAGCGACACGCAGTTCTCCCAGATCGTCGCCAATCACCGCAATCGCTGTCGAAGGGTGCGCCGGGGCTTGGTTCTGAACGATCTCGAGCGGGCGCAGCCGCGTGCGCTGGTTGCGGCGACCACTGATGAACAGGCGCCCGTCTGGCGTGGGCGCGAGCAGAACCGCGCTTGCTGACGAGAGATAGGCGTTGGGATAGAGGTAGTGAGCGATACGGACGGCATGACCCAGGATGGTGGCCTCGGCGTCGCCGTCATGATCGACATAGACGCCCCGGACGAGTTGGATCAGCTCTCCAGCCTGGGCGCGCTGATGCGCCCGCTTGGCATCGATCGTCTCCCCCACCAGATGGATAGCCACAGGATTACCCCGCATTTCAGATGCGCGCTAATCGCATGCCACGGGCGATCAGTCAAGAATTATCACGCATCTGAAATGCGGGATAATTCTCGGGTTCCTGTCTGCTGTTAGCGCCCGAAGACGACCCCATTCTTACAGCTTTAACCTACGACCGACATTGGCTGCGAGGATATTGGCATCGCAGCCCCACCTCCGCCGCCCGGCCTGATCGAGCCGAAGGTCGAGGCGCTGATCAAGGCCACCGGCATCGATTTCCGCATCGGCGGCGATCGCGCCTTCTACGTCCCCGCGGATGACTACGTGATGGTGCCGCCCCCGCAGGCCTATTTCGAGCCGATTAACTGGCATCGCACGGCACTACACGAAATCGGTCATGCCAGCGGGGCATCCCATCGGCTGAACCGGAATCTGTCCGGCTCCTTCGGCTCGAAGCTCTATTCGGTCGAAGAAATCACGGCCGAACTCATTCTGCCTTCTGCTGCGCATCGATGGGCATCGCGCCGACCGTGCGCCACGCCGATTACATTGGCAGTTGGCTGGAGTGCCTTCGCGAGGACAACCGCGCCATCGTCCGCGCCGCCAGTCAGGCAAGCAAGGCCGCCGACTATATCCTCGGCTTCCTGCCCGATCAGGATCATGCCGCGACCCCGGCCGACATCGACGATGAGCGGGAGGCGGCGTGATGAACGCACTTTCCGCAGTTCGCTCTCCGTCCCCAGCGGCGGAGAGCGAACCCATCCGCCTGCGCGTCCTCAGTCTTGGCGCCGGCGGCGTCCAGTCCACGACCATCGCCTTGATGGCCGCCCACGGCGAGATCGGCCCCATGCCCGATTGTGCGATCTTCGCCGATACGGGCTGGGAGCCACAGGCCGTCTATGAGCATCTGGCCTGGCTCATGTCGCCGAACGTGCTGTCGTTTCCGGTCCATATCGTTTCCGGCGGCGACATTCGCGCCGATCTGGTGGCCGGCGCGCTGGGGAAGCGCTGGGCCTCGATCCCGACCTTCACCCGCAATGTGACGCCCGCTGGCACAGTCGTTCCTGTGCTGGATGAAGACGATGACGGTGCAACCATCGTCGTCGGCACGCGCATCCTCCCCACGGAGCAGGTCGGCGTCGGCATGATCCGGCGTCAATGCACAGGCGATTACAAGATCGTGCCGATCCGGCGAAAGGTGCGCGAACTCGCCGGTCTCACCCGTCGACGCTCGCCCAAAGCCCCGATTGTGGAACAGTGGATCGGCATCTCGTTCGACGAGGCCATCCGCATGAAGCCCTCGTTCGAGACATGGCAGGTCAATCGTTGGCCGCTGATCGAGCGGCGAATGACCCGGCGCGACTGCCTGCGCTGGCTCGAACGGCACAACTATCCCATGCCGCCGAAAAGTGCCTGCATCGGCTGTCCCTTTCATTCCGATGCGGCGTGGCGGCATATCCGCGACACCGATCCCGAAGCTTGGGCCGATGCGATCGATCTCGACCGAACGATCCGCACCGGGTTCCGGGGCATTCGTGGCGAGGTCTTCCTGCATCGCTCGGCCATACCGCTCGACGAGGCCGATCTGACGACCGATGCTGATCGCGGCCAGCTCGATCTGTGGCCAAACGAATGCGAAGGCATGTGCGGCGTTTGAAGCCGGGTTTCCGCTTTTCCGTATCCACGGCTCTCCGGATGTCCGCCCGAAAGAGAGTGAGAGGAGTGTGGGTTTTTTCGTGACGGGTTTGAGACGAGAGAGAGGCTCTCGGCGCCCGTCGCGGAGATTACCCCGATGGCTACTACCGTTCAGAAGATCACCCTGTCGTCCTCGCGCGACATCCCCTTCAACAAGCTGATCCTCAGCCAGTCCAACGTCCGCAGGGTCAAGGCCGGCGTGTCGATCGAGGAACTGTCGCAGGACATCGCCCGGCGCGGCCTGCTTCAGGGCCTCAATGTCCGGCCCGTCGTCGATGCCGATGGTAATGAGACCGGCATGTTCGAAATTCCCGCAGGCGGCCGCCGCTACCGGGCGCTTGACCTGCTGGTGAAGGCCAAGCGCCTCGCCAAAACCGCGCCGGTTCCCTGTGTCGTGCGCGAAGCCGGCAGCGCCGTCCTCGCCGAGGACGATAGCCTGGCCGAGAACATCCAGCGCGCGCCGCTCCATCCCCTCGATCAGTACCGTGCGTTCCAGGATATGCGCCTCAAGGGCATGTCCGAGGAAGACATCGCCGCGGCCTTCTTCGTCCCGGTGAACGTGGTGAAGCAGCGCCTGCGTCTGGCATCCGTCGCACCCTCGCTGCTCGACCTCTACGCCGAGGACGGCGTGACGCTGGAACAGCTCATGGCCTTCACCGTCAATCCCGATCATGCACGCCAGCAACAGGTCTGGGACGCGATCAAGGATTCGTGGTCGAAAGAACCCCACCAGATCCGGCGTATGCTGACGGAAACCACGGTGCGCGCTTCCGACAAGCGGGCGCAGTTCGTTGGCCTGCCCGCCTATGAGGGCGCCGGCGGCATCGTGCTGAACGACCTGTTCCAGTCCGACGATGGCGGCTGGCTGCAGGATGTCGGCCTGCTCGACCAGCTCACGGACGACAAGCTGAAGGCGGAAGCCGAGGCGGTCTGCGCGAAAGGCTGGAAGTGGGTCGATGCCAGGATCGAGACGCCTTACGGCCACGGTCATGGCCTGCGCCGGCTGATCGGCACGACCACGCCCCTGACCGATGAGGAACAGGCGACGGTCGATGCCCTCACGGCGGAATACGAGGCGCTGGAAGCCGAATACGCCGAAGCCGAGGAATATCCCGACGAGGTGGACGAACGAGTCAGCGAGATCGGAACCGCGCTCGCCGCCTTCGAGGAGCGCCCCGTCACCTACGATCCGGCCGAGATCGGTCGCGCGGGCGTGTTCGTCAGCGTCAATCGCGAAGGCCGTCTGTGGGTGGATCGCGGCTATGTCCATCCCGAGGACGAAGCCCCGCTGGTCGTGGAGGACGATGGCGAAGGCGCCGCACCGGATGGGGCCGCCTCTTCGATCCCGGCCGTGCAGCGGGCGGTCATCACCGTCGGCGGTCAGGCGGCCGAACCGGAAGCAGAAGAGGAAGATAGCGCGATCAAGCCGCTGCCCGAACGGCTGGTCTCGGAACTGACGGCGCATCGGACACTGGCGCTGCACGATGCGCTGGCGAACAACCCTCACGTCGCCATGACGGCGTTGCTGCATCGGTTGGTGGTGGAGCGCTACCACTATTCCGCGCTGAGCGGATGCCTGGAAGTCATCGTTCGTCATCACTTCTTCTCGGCCCAGGGCACGGACCTGAAGGACAGCCCGTCCGCCAAGGCCATTGCCGCGCGCTATGAGGATTGGAAGGCTGATCTTCCGACCGACGACAACGCCCTATGGAACTGGATCGCCGCACTCGACGACGCCAGCCGCATGGCCTTGCTCGCCCATTGCGTCGCCTATGGGGTGAACGCCCTCTACGAGAAGCCGAATCCGTTCAGCGGCAGCGGCCTCTCACAGCACGGGCTTGATCAGCGCCTGTCCCAGGCCGACCGGCTCGTGCGCGCTACGGGTCTCGACATGGTCGAGGGCGCAGGATGGCGGCCGACGGTCGAGAACTATCTCGGTCGCGTCACCAAGCCCCGCATCCTCGAAGCCGTGCGCGAAGGGGCCGGTGAACGGGCAGCCTCGCTCATCGAGCACCTGAAGAAGGGCGACATGGCCAAGGAGGCGGAACGCCTGCTAGCCGATACCGGCTGGCTGCCCGAACCTCTGCGGTTGTTCGTGGAGGATCAGGCGCCAGAGGATGTTGACGCACAGGACAACATCAAGGCGCTGCCCGACTTCCTCGCCGGTGACGACGACGAGACCGACCATCCCGAGGACGAAGCGGCCCATCTGATTGCGGCCGAATAGACCTCATTAGCGGGGCGGCTCCGGTCGCCCCGCTCCTTTTCTCACCCTTCCATCCAGGCTCGGCATTCGCCGGGCCTTTCTCGTTTCTGGAGACTGAATGCATGTCCGCACACATCGTCCATGACACCGCGCCGCTTGGCTCGCTGATCCGCTATACCGATGGCACGCCCAAGCCTCCGGCGCGGTTTTCCAAGAAACTCGCCGCCTGGGAACGCCGCAACGGCGTCGGCCGGCTGGTGAAAACCGAACCGGCTCGCGAGCGGCCGACCTATTCCTCACCGGCTTCCATCACCCTGCATGAGGGCAATTTCGCCAGCGGCGGTGTCATCCTCGTGACCATCATGCGCACCCATTCGGTCGAAAGCGACCTCACTTTCGAGATCGCCGAGCGTCCGACCATCGGCATGGTGCGCGTGCTTCAGGATTTTGGCGGGAACAGCGAGTTGCTGCATCTGGCCGAAAGCCGCGAAGCCGCCGCGCTGTGGCTGGCCAGGAACAGACACGGCAATGCCCGTCTGGAGGACGTGACCGTCGATGAGATCGGCGCCGATGTCGTTGAAGGCCGGATTGCCGCCTGACGACCCCCACAATTGCCATCAATTTGGCCCGGCCTCCCAGCCAGGAGTGTCGGGCTTTTCTTGTTTCAGGAGGTCCGGGCGGCGGCGCAGCAGCTTGAGAGGAAGAGGAAGGCCGCGGCGGGTTTAAGCCGGTTGGGGTCGAGAGAGCGCCCTCCGGCTCGGCCCATTCCTGCTCTCTGGAGAAACCCTCCATGGCCGACTACTTCACCCATTTTTCGTGCCTGCTCGATATCGGTACGCCCGGCAATGCCGCTCGCGCACTCGATCTCTACAACACCCTGTCCGAGGAAGGCGCATCGGAAGACCCGCCCTCGGATGGCTTCCTGCTGTCGATCCAGCCCGAGCATGGCGGCACACAACTCTGGATGCGCGATGACGTGACCAGCGATCCCGAGCGCCTGATCCAGTTCGTCAAAATCTGCGCAAAGGAATTCAGTATGACTGGCCGCTGGGGCTTCCAATACGCCAACACCTTCTCGAAGGCGCGCGTCAACGCCTTCGGCGGAGGTGCGCACGCGCTCGACCTCACCACCGGCGAGACCATCGCCTGGACCTATACCGATGGCTGGCTTGCCGAAATCCTCGACGGAGGTGATCCCGATGCCTGAGATCATCGAAACGACCGTCTATCGCCTGAATGAGCTGTCCAACGCTGCAAAGGACAGTGCCCGCGCATGGTATTGCGAAAGCGCAACCGACGTCGACTGGCACGAGTTCGTCTATGAGGATTTCGAGACGATCTGCGAAACCCTCGGCGTTCGCCTCAAGACCAGGCCGGTTCGCCTTTACGGCGGCGGGACACGCCAGAAGCCGAGCATCTGGTTCCGAGGCTTCTGGTCGCAGGGCGATGGCGCCTGCTTCGAGGCCTTCTATTCCTATGAGAAGGATGCGCCCCGCAAGATCAGGTCGCACGCGCCGCAGGATGCCGAGCTTCATCGGATCGCCGATGCCTTGCAAGCGATCCAGCGGCGAAATTTCTACCAGCTTCACGCCGAGGCCAGCCATCGCGGCCACTATGCCACGAATACTGCATGGCGATCTCGGTGGAGCGCGACAGTCCGACCTGGCAGGACATGACCGAAGATGCCGAGGAGGCCGTGATCGAGGCGCTGCGCGATCTGGCCCGCTGGCTCTACCGCCAGCTCGAACGCGAATACGAACACCAGACTTCGGATGCAGTCGTCGACGAGACCATCGCCGCGAACGACTACACTTTCACGGCGTCAGGCCGACGTTTCGGCTGAACGCCGGGACGTCATCGTGAACAACCCGCATCTAGAGAAAGAGGAAGGCCGGGAGGGGTTTGAGCCGGTGGGGTCGAGAGAGAGCACCAGCCGGTTCATCCCGCTTCGCTCTCCTTGAGGTTCCCCTATGTCTTATGCTTCCGCCACCGTGGCCCTTCCGGCTGCGCCGGTTTCTGCCGCAGTCGATACGGCCTTCGCTGCTCACCAGGCTGCCCTGCTCCTCCTCCCCCATCTCGAACGCGGCAGCCGCATCGACGCCATCATCCTGCGCGGCGCGATGGAAACCGCCTTCGGCGCGTCCGACGCCGCGGGCGCCTGGGACTGGAAGACCGCCTATGAAGCCTGCGAGGCGGCGACCGTGCTGTTCCTGCGCAAATACGGAAAGGCGCTTTTCTGCAAAGCCGGGTCTCAGGCGGCCAGCTTGCCATTGCTGGCGAAGATCGCCGGACTTCTCCCCACCCACACCCGCCGTTCGGAAGAGAGCCAGACCTTCCAGCAGTTCTCGACGCCGGTCCCGCTCGGACTGATCGCCGCAACCGCCGCAGCGATCACCCCTGCCGATCGCGTGCTGGAACCCTCTGCCGGCACCGGCCTGCTCGCCATCCTGGCGGAGATCGCCGGGGGATCGCTGGTGCTGAATGAACTGGCGGAAACCCGCGCGGATCTTCTTTCCCACCTCTTTCCGGCCATTTCCGTCACCCGCTTCGACGCGGCCCAGATCCACGATCATCTCGATCCAGCCAACGTTCCAACCGTGGTGCTGATGAATCCGCCCTTCTCGGCGATGGCGAACGTCTCCGGCCGGATGGCTGACGCCGCCTATCGCCATGTCGCCTCGGCGCTGGCGCGTCTGGCCGATGGTGGTCGGCTGGTGACGATCACCGGATCGAGCTTCGCACCTGATGCGCCCGCCTGGCGAGACGCCTTCATCCGGCTTCAGGAACATGGTCGCGTGGTGTTCACCGCGTCCATCGACGGCTCGGTCTATGCCAAACATGGCACGACCATCGACACCCGCCTGACCGTCATCGACAAGCTGCCCGCCGATGATCCGTCGGCGTTTCCGGCATCGCCGGGGATCGCGCCCGATGTCGCCACCCTGATCGGCTGGATCGGCGCGCACCTTCCTGCGCGCTTGCCGGTCGATGCTGCGATCTCAGTTCCTGTGGTGGTGCCAGCCGCCGCACCGCGCACCGTTCGCGGCTACCTCGCTCGCGCCGCCGTATCCTCTCCCGTCCGCACCGTCACGGAACCAGAGGGCGTTGAACTCGCCTATGACACTATCGACTGGACGCCCGCCGAGGACGGCCGGATCACCGATGCGATCTATGAAGAATACGGATTACAGGCGATCCGTATTCCCGGCTCTGCGGCCCATCCCACCAAACTGGTGCAATCGGCGGCCATGTCCTCGGTCGCGCCGCCGAAGCCGAGCTACCGGCCGCGCCTTCCCGCCAACATCGTCACCGACGGCCTGCTGTCCGACGCGCAGTTGGAAACCGTCATCTATGCCGGTGAAGCCCATTCGGACTTCCTTGCCGGATCATGGACGCTGGACGAGACCTTCGATGTCGTCTCGGCGGCACCTGACGATGCGCCGAACGCCGTCCGCTTCCGCCGTGGCTTCATGCTCGGCGACGGCACCGGCGCGGGTAAAGGCCGCCAGTCGTCCGGGATCATCCTCGACAACTGGATGCAGGGTCGCCGCAAGGCGGTCTGGATCTCCAAATCCGACAAGCTGCTCGAAGACGCGCAGCGCGACTGGTCGGCGCTCGGCATGGAGCGGCTGCTGGTCACGCCGCTGTCGCGTTTCCCGCAGGGCAAGGACATTCGGCTGCCGGAAGGCGTCCTGTTTACCACCTATTCCACGCTGCGTTCCGATGAGCGCGGCGAGAAGGTTTCGCGCGTCAGGCAGATCGTCGAATGGTTGGGCTCCGACTTCGATGGAGTTATCATTTTCGACGAAAGCCACGCCATGCAAAACGCCGCCGGCGGCAGAGGGGAACGGGGTGATGTCGCCGCCTCGCAACAGGGTCGCGCCGGCCTGCGCCTCCAGCACGCCCTGCCGAACGCCCGGATCGTCTATGTCTCGGCCACTGGCGCCACCACCGTTCACAATCTCGCCTATGCCCAGCGGCTCGGCCTCTGGGGCGGTGAGGATTTCCCGTCCTCGACGCGCGCGGAATTCGTCGAAGCCATCGAAGCGGGCGGCGTTGCGGCGATGGAGGTGTTAGCCCGCGATCTTCGGGCGCTCGGCCTCTATACGGCGCGGTCGCTCTCCTATGATGGCGTCGAATACGAACTGGTCGAACACCAGCTCACGCCGGAGCAGACGCGCATCTATGACACCTATGCCGGGGCGTTTTCAGTCATCCATAACAATCTCGACGCCGCCATGCAGGCCGCCAACATCACCGGCGGCGGCGATGGCGGCTCCGCCACGCTGAACCGGCAGGCCAAGGCCGCCGCGCGTTCCGCCTTCGAGTCGGCCAAGCAGCGCTTCTTCGGTCATCTGCCCACCAGCATGAAAACTCCGACGCTGATCGCCGCCATCGACCGCGATCTGGCAGACGGTCATGCCGCCGTGATCCAGATCGTTTTCACCGGCGAGGCGCTGATGGAACGCCGCCTGGCGGAGCTTCCCGCTGAGGAGTGGAACGACGTCCGCGTCGACATCACGCCCAGGGAATATGTGCTGGATTACCTCGCCCATTCCTTCCCGGTGCAGCTCTACGAGCCGTTCACCGACGACGAGGGCAATTTATCGTCGCGCCCCGTCTATCGTGACGGCCAGCCGGTCGAAAGCCGCGAAGCCGTCGCCCGCCGCGACCGGCTGATCGAGAAGCTCGCCTCTCTGCCTCCCGTTCCGGGGGCGCTCGACCAGATCATCCAGCGCTTCGGCACGGACATGGTGGCGGAAGTCACGGGCCGTTCGCGGCGGATTGTCCGCAAGACCAGCGTTGGAGGCATCGACCGGCTTGTGGTCGAGAACCGGGCCGGCTCCGCCAATCTCGCCGAAACCGCCGCCTTCATGGACGATCAGAAACGCGTGCTGATCTTCTCTGACGCAGGCGGCACGGGACGCTCGTATCACGCCGATCTCAACGCGAAGAACCAGCGGTTGCGCGTTCACTACCTGCTGGAGCCGGGTTGGAAGGCCGATGCCGCCATTCAGGGGCTGGGCCGCACCAACAGAACCAACCAGAAACAACCGCCCCTGTTCCGGCCGATTTCGACGAACGTGAAAGCGGAAAAGCGCTTCCTCTCGACCATCGCCCGCCGTCTCGACACGCTGGGCGCGATCACGCGCGGCCAGCGCCAAACCGGCGGACAGGGGCTGTTTCGGCCCGAGGACAATCTGGAATCCCACTACGCGCGTGACGCGCTGCGCCAGCTTTATCTCCTGCTGGTACGCGGCAAGGTCGAGGGTTGCTCGCTCCAGATGTTCGAGGACGCGACCGGTCTGAAACTCATGGACGATACCGGCATCAAGGACGAGTTGCCGCCGATCACCACCTTCCTCAATAGGCTGCTGGCGCTGACCATCGAACTGCAGGGCGTGCTGTTCACGGCCTTCGAGTAATTGTTGAACGCCAAAATCGAAGGCGCCATCGCGTCCGGAAGCTATGATGTCGGGCTGGAAACGCTGCGTGCCGAGAGCTTCGTCGTCACCGACCGCCAGACCATCCACGTCCATCCCGGCACCGGGGCCGAGGCCCGGCTGCTGACCATCACGCAGCGCGAGCGCAACCGTCCGATCATGCTCACGGAAGCCCTCGACCAACTTGCCGATCCTCGGGCGAAGCTTCTCATCAATGAGCGCTCCGGCCGCGCCGCCCGTCCAGATCCCGACCACCAGCGTCATGCTCGACGATGGCGAAATCGAGCGGCGCGTCCGGCTGATCCGGCCGATGGATGCGCACAACGTCTCCATCAGGATGATGGACGAGACCCGTTGGGTCGAGGCTGACCAGACTGCGTTCACGTCGGCGTGGAATGCCGAGGTCGCCGAGGTGCCGGAGTTCGTCGACGGCACCATCCATGTCGTCGGCGGCCTGTTGCTGCCGATCTGGAAACGCCTGCCGAATGAATCGACGCGGGTTTACCGGCTCCAGACCGATGACGGCGAGCGCATCGTCGGCCGCCGTGTTTCGCCCGCCTGGGTTGCCGGTGCGATGGCCGCCGGCACATCGACGCTGACGCCGGATGACGCCTTCATGGCGCTGTTGGACGGCAAGACCATCATCGACCTGACCGACTTGCGATTACCCACAAGTTCGGCCTTGGTGCAGATCGGATCCGATCTGCATGTCGATGAGGCGCCGCCATCCCCGCCAAAGGACGGTGTTTCCGGGCGGCGGATCGGAGTTTCTGGCAAGATAACCGCCGAGACGAGCAAGTTTTGTCATGTAGAGCTGAAGCGTATTCGATCGTGAGCCTCGGTTGCCAGTATCGGGGACGAGGTGGTCGAGGATCGTGATTTCCGAAGGTGTCAGAGCAAGGGTCGGCTCGGCGTCGGGTTCGGTGCGGGCGATCATGGTCATCCACAACACCCGCCAACTTACGATACAGAAAAGTGCGAGGAGGTTGGCGAGGCGATCGGCGGTGCGCAACTTGGCGTCTTCGGCGCGGCATCCCGATTTCAGAACCTTGTGGAAGACTTCGATTTTCCAACGCATGGCGTACCAGCGAAGCTTCTCGACGGCCTCTTCGAGGGAATTGACGTCGAGGTCCGTGACGAGCTTCCAGAGGATGGGCTTGCGGCCTTCCGGCGTACCGATTTCGGCAGCGTGGATCACCGTCAGGTCGAGGCATGGATAGCGCTTCTGTTTGCCGATCGGCGGACAGACCCGGATCCGCTTGTAGCGGATGTCGAACGTGATGCGCTCGACCGTGTCGCCGTCGGTGCGCACATCGATCGCATGCTAGCCTGCGCTCGCGGCGTTGAGCATCTCGGCCGCCACCGTGTGGTCGCCGTCGCCGGCAAGCCGATCGACGACGGTGCGCACGACGAAATGGGTATCGAGGTCCCGGGCGAGGCAGTAGAGCTCGTAGATGTCGCTTTCCCGATCGCCGATGTGGATGCATCGCTCCGGCTGCCGGAGGAGGGCCAGCGACTGGCGCAGATTGTCGAGCCAGCGGATGCTTTCCTTGGCCTCGATCGGCACGCGGGTCGGATTGATCTTGCGCTTGAGCTGGGCGGTGCCCTTGAACTTCTCGCGGTTCCAGAACTTGACCGCCGCCAGTCCGAGCGGCAGACCCTCCACGGTGACGGCCAGGCTGGAATGCATGAGGATCCCGCAGACCGCGTGATGACGCAGGCGGCCCTTCTTGTCGCGCCCGCTATTGACGCTCTTGGTGAAGCCGACAGCATGCGGGTCGCGGCGCTGATAGGTGAACTCGGTCGTGTCCTGAAGCACGAGAACCGGGCCTTCGCATGAGGCATAGCGGGTCTTCGTCGCCTCGAAGTGGCCGCTGAGGATCTGTCCTTCCTCGACGTTGGGATTGGCAAAGAACCGGTAGGCCGCCTTGGTGTTCGCCCAATCCTGGCAGGCAAGGGCACTGTCAGGAATTCCGTGTGTGGGCGGGCATAATGGGATCGAAGGAGATCGCCCATGGCCCGCCGCAAAGAACC
>LAZR01001254.1_pt1 | contig 16424 bp, 13 predicted proteins | sample 329461 | NCBI WGS metagenome assembly LAZR01 (sample SAMN03002196, study PRJNA259156) | marine sediment metagenome | biome: sea floor; feature: Hydrothermal impacted sediments; material: marine sediment; isolation source: Loki non-amplified sample from Loki's castle hydrothermal vent sediment ...
TTAATCGCATAGCTAATAACAAGCTTAGCAAAATCTCCCATCAGTGGAAGCATTCCCGATACAAACTCAATAAATTCCATATCGTCATTAACATTCAAGCTCTCGTAATAAACGGGATATGTACCCATTGTTGATCCATTGAGATATGTTATCTCATATGTAGGTTTTTGACTAAATTTAAAATCAAATGCATGAGTTCCCCCTAAAGTGGTTTGAACTTCAGTTAAACCCATTTTGTGGGTACTGGCATTGATTTCTCCTTTAGCTAAATCAGTTAGTGCATAATCTTGGCCAGCCATTATAAAACTCCAAGTACCAAGAGCGAGAGCCCACTCATCTGGCATATATCCTTGATCACCATCAGAAACCTCAACCCAATCCGCGGTTTCATTTTCTTTGATCATTAAAGTTCCAAAATTTCCTGTTTCATAATCTTGAAATAAAGTTGATTCCCCTAAAGCAGTATCAATCTCCAGCGTATACTTATAGGAGATATAAGTTTGATTTCCAATTGCAGATGAACCCTCAATGTAAGTTCCTGGGTCCTCATACTGGAATCCCCATTCAAATCCAATTATGGTTCCATTATCAGAGTGATTTGTTCTTGGAACATAAAAGATGATATCAGTATAATTATAGCCCCACGTGTATGTAATAACTGATCCTGCAACAGAGCGCTGTAGAGGTGCAGTCACTGTTTTGGGATTCGACTTTATCCCTACAATATCTCGCATTTCAGAAGTCGTTGCTCCAAGATAGAAAAAGGGATTTATTTCTTCCCCGTCATCATAAAGATCGTTAGAATTATTATCATTGAAACCAAACCAAGCACAATGCATTGATGCAATGAGAATCTCTGAGCCGTTTAAATAGACATGCTGCCACCAAAATTGAGTAGGTGTAGTGTATGTCGATTGTTCTCCCGACTCATAATGTGATTTGTTAATGAATGCTAGCATACCCATCTCAAAATTCCCTTCTTTGATCCACTTAACATTCCAAGTATTATTGAGCCAAGAAGTCATATTATCTACTTCTGGGTGATCCCATCGCGAATTATTGAATACCATTGTATCCCAATACCCCTCATCAAAAGTATTTCCTGGTCCAAATAATTCCTCCACTGTTGGAAGATCCCCTTGAGCCCTACTTTCAAAGGTGAATAATCCAAGAACTAACACGATTCCAAATATTAAAGCAAAGGTTCTACTCTTTTGATAATTTTTCAAATATTACCCTCTCTTTTTTTATAATAAATTTCATTTAATTCAACTGAAATAACTTTCCTTATTTAAATCTATTTAAATAAGATCTTTCAAATTAATGATTAAAACCATAAGTTGATTAAAGCATTAATGAAGATCATAACTTATAGACGTTATTCATCAATGGGATTGGGGTAGAGAAGTTAATATTAAATACGTAACACTAAAAATGATAAAATTTTTATTATTTGCTTTCATACTGTTCATACAGTGGAAGAGTTACTATCTTATTTTTTAAAATTAACCGTTTATCACCAGTTTAGAGGATGTTTTCTCCCATGAGTTATCTTTTTTTATCACTATTCAAGATTGTTTTAGAGGTATTTTAAATATGGAGGTAATAAGTATATGAGTTATACTTTTTCAAGAACTAAAATGATAGAAAAAATCAAGTTTGGACTTCTTAGCCCGAATGAGATTCGCAAAATGTCTGCTGCTCGTATTATTACAGCGGATACTTATGATGAAGATGGTTTACCTATCCCCTCTGGATTAATGGACCAACGATTGGGAACTATTGAACCAGGTCAACGTTGCCAGACTTGTGGTAATCTTGTCAGTAATTGCATGGGTCATTTTGGGCATATTGAACTTGCGCGACCAGTAATTCATGTGGGTTATGCGAAAAAAGTATTAAAAGTTTTAAGAAGCATATGTCCTGAATGCTCCAAATTAATGCTCACACTCGAGGAAAAAGAGAAGTTTAGACTGGAACAAATTGAACACAGAAAGATTTTTTTTGAGGGAGATGATGATGCTTCGAAGATTGTTTTCAAACAGGCAAGAAAAGCGAAATCTTGCCCTTTTTGTAATGCTAAGAATAAAAAGATTGTAATTGAGAAACCTACTACATTTTATGAGGAGGAAGAAGGGAAAGGTTCGCGGAGAATAACTCCCATTGAAATCGTAGAACGCCTAAAAAAAATGAGTGATCTCGATCTAAGAATTTTAGGCATCTCACCTGAAAACGCTAGACTTGAGTGGGTTATTTTTTCTGTACTCCCTATCCCTCCTGTATGTGCAAGACCTTCGATCACATTAGATAGCGGCATTAGGTCCGAGGATGATTTAACACATAAGTTAGTGGATGTAATCCGTATAAATCAAAGATTGAGAGAAAATATAGATGCTGGTGCCCCACATTTAATTGTGGAAGATCTCTGGGAACTTCTCCAGTATCATATTACTACTTATTTTGATAATCAGGTTTCAGGGATTCCCCCTGCTAGACATCGTTCGGGTCGAGCCCTTAGAACGTTGACTCAAAGATTAAAAGGTAAAGAAGGGAGATTCAGAAGTAATTTAAGTGGGAAAAGAGTTGATTTTTCCGCAAGAAGTGTGATCTCACCAAATCCTTATATTAGCATTAATGACGTTGGTGTACCAGTGGAGATTGCGAAAATTCTTACAATACCTACAAATATTAACGATTGGAACATTGAAGAAATGAAGCAGTTAATTTTAAATGGTCCTTTCCATCACCCAGGAGCAAATTATATCATACGTACCGATCGCAGACGAATTGATTTACGTTATGTTAAAAATCGGAAGATAATTGCAGACATGTTAGCCCCGGGATTTACGGTTGAACGTCATCTAAATGAAGGAGATTTAGTTCTATTCAACCGTCAACCATCACTTCATAGAATGTCGATAATGGCGCATGAAGTACGAATAATGGACGGAAGAACTTTTCGATTAAACTTAACTGTTTGTCCACCTTATAATGCAGATTTTGACGGAGATGAAATGAATCTACACGTACCGCAAAGTGAAGAAGCTCGAACAGAAGCAGAACTACTCCTTAAAGTACAAAATCATATCTTATCTCCTCGGTTTGGAGGGCCTATTTTAGGAGGAATTCAAGACTTTATTTCAAGTGTCTTTCAATTCACAAGTAAAGATTCTGTATATACTAAAAATGAAACATTACAATTGTTGTATCTTGGAGATATTTTTATCAACAACCCCTCTTTTGGTTTAGAACATATTTCTCCCGTATCTGATGGCCCAAATCCTATGTATTCGGGGAAAGATATTTTCAGTAGTTTATTTCCCGATGATCTAAATTTAAAAGTTAAATCAAAATTCTGTAAGAAATGTGATGTATGTAAAGAAGATAACTGTGAATACGATGCTTATGTAGTAATAACAAATGGTAGATTGCTCACTGGGACGATTGATGAAAATTCATATGGAGCAATGCAACCAAATAGCATACTGGCAAGAATAATTAAGGATCACGGAAATGCGAGAGGTCGGCAATTTTTAGACAGTTCCACTAAAATGCTATTATATGTTATTAGGAAAAATGGCATAACCATGGGATTGGATGAAGTTTATGTGCATGGGCCTGCATATGAAGTTATTGAGAAAATACTCAAAGATGCAAATGATGAATCCGAAAAACTGATAAAAGCCTTTGATGAAAATGATACAACTATTCTTAAACGAGCACCTGGTCGTTCAATGAGAGAAACCTTAGAATTAAGAATACGGCAAGAATTAGCTGAAGCCCGTAAAAAGGCAGAAGAATCTGCAGCAGATTTTATTGGAGATGAGGCACATTCAGTTATTATGACTAAATCTGGAGCTCGAGGAAATATATTAAATCTTGGACAAATGTCCGCGGTTGTGGGTCAGCAGGCTATAAGAGGTGAAAGGATTAATAGAGGCTATAGTAACAGAACTCTACCTCATTTTAAAGTTCACGATCTTTCTCCCAAATCAAGAGGTTTTGTATCATCTTCTTACCGGAATGGATTAAAACCAGTTGAATTTTTCTTTCACGCTATGGGCGGAAGAGAGGGTTTGGTTGATACAGCAGTAAGAACATCTACTAGTGGATATATGCAACGTAGGTTAGTAAATGCTTTACAAGATATGGTTGTAGAAAATGATGGAACTGTTAGAAATTCTGAAAAAAATATTATCCAATTTGTATTTGGCGATGACGGAATAGATGCAATGCATACAGATCATGGTGCTGCAGTAAATTTAGATGTTTTGTTATTAAAAGCTAAAGCACTTGATGTAGGGGCGATTCGAAAAGAGATGGGTAAAAAACCTACTTCAACAAAATCTTCTCCGAAACCAAAAAAAGTAACCAAAAAAAAGCCTGAAAAAGCACCTTCCCCTAAAACCACGCCAATTAAAGATGAGATTTCTAAAGATGATGAGGATCTCCAAAAGAATTTCGAAGATGAAACAGGAAAGAAAGCAATTTGGAGAGGAAAGGAAACAAAAGCTTATTCCGATTGGAAAATTGAAAAATTAGGATAAATTTATTAAGGTTTTAAAAATGGCAAAAATAAATCAAGATTATATAGAACAAGAACTGGAAGTTTTAAGTAAGGATGGGATTCCCGACGATTTAATTGATAAGATTAGAGATACAATTGCTGGCGAAGCCCTTGAAAAGGAGCAACTTGAATATTTCTTGAATAAAATTTATATAAATTATAATAATGCACTTGTAGAAACCTCTGAACCTGTTGGTACTATTGCAGCACAATCAATTGGGGAACCAGGGACACAAATGACGCTGAGAACCTTTCATTATGCAGGAGTTGAAGAATTTAGTGTGACCCAGGGACTTCCACGTTTAATTGAAATAGTTGACGCCCGTCGTTTTCCTTCAACACCCGCAATGGAATTGTATTTGACAGAAGGTTACAAAGAGACAGAAGATAAAGCAATTATAGTTCATAACCGGATAGAACAAATACGTATAGAACAGATAACTTCTGATGTGGACTTAGACTTCATCAATTGGCAAATTGTTGTTAATTTAATCCCGGAAATTTGTGAAAAGAAAGGAATAGATATAAATGAAATCCCTGAAATTTTAAAGCGTTATAAGAAAAAAGGGACAATAAAAAGGGAAGGAAATTCAATTATTATAGATCCGGGAATAGAAGATCTTCAAAGTCTGCAAAAATTACGAGAAAAAATCCTGAAAAAAGTTGTTAAGGGCGTTCGAGGTGTAAAAAGGGGATTGTTGACACCTTCGGATGATGGAACTGAATGGATAATCAAAACTGAGGGAACTAATTTGCAAGGTGTTACACAAATTGAGGGTGTTGACCATACTAGATCATCTTCAAATCATATTCATGAAATAGAAAAATTGTATGGAATAGAAGCAGCACGTAAGATGATTATATTCGAAGCCCAAAAAGTCCTGGAACAGCAAGGTTTAGATGTAGATTTAAGACATCTCCTTATACTATCAGACTTGATGTGTTACTCCGGATCAATTCAATCCATTGGAAGACATGGAATATCGGGTTCAAAATCCAGCGTATTTGCTAGAGCGGCTTTTGAAGTTACAGTTAATCAACTATTAGACGCAGGACTCTACGGAGAGGAAGAACGTCTTCGCGGAATTCCTGAAAATGTGATTGTGGGGCAAATTAGCCCAATTGGAACTGGTAGGGTTTCAGTAATGTTTGATTTAGATGCGAATCTAAAAATCCTGAATAAGAAAAAAGAAATTGAAAAATAGAAACACTGAAAAAAACTTAAAAATTAAAGTATTATTATTACTAATTAGATAAACTCGTTTTGAATATATCATGGCAAAACAGAAAAGTAAAAATATTATAGAGAAAGTTGACTTATCACGCAAGAAAAAGATAGAGTTCGATATCAATACCAATATACGCGTAACTTATAAAACAGGTAAAATCCTTTATGGAAAAAATCGTGTTTTAAAGTATCTTCGAGAGGCGTCTTTTAAAATGATAATTACTAGCAATAACTGCCCTGCAGAATTATCCAATCAATTAAACTATTATAATTCTCTCATGAAAAACAGTATCTATATTCACAAGTATAAAGGTTCTTCTTGGGACCTTGGATTGGCATGTGCTAAACCATACATGATTTCAGTTATTGGTATTATAAATGAAGGAGATTCCAATATATTGTCTTTGAGGGATAAATGAATCCAATTACACACTTTTGACAAATCTGATGTTAAGAAAAAAGATTAAGATTGATAGGAAAGCAATGGAACTTATTTCTCTGTTTAACAATATCTCTGGAGCTATTGTAAAAGATTGTCTTTCATTTAGAACATCTGATAATAATTCTGAAGTTATAGTCTTTTTAGTAAAGGAAGAAGACGTCGGTAAAGCGATAGGTAAAGCGGGTGAACATGTAAAAGACTTAAAATTAAAACTCAATAAGAAAATTGACGTGATAGCTTTTTCAGAAGACCTTAATCATTTTATTCAAAACATTTTACAAACCACGAAAAATTCTATTATTGTTCAAGATATTGAAATTAAAGAGAGTAGAAATCAAAAAAAAACTGTAATAATAACCGTGCGACCTCAAGATCGCGGAAAAGCGATCGGGAAAGAGGGATCGATGATTAAAAAAATCAAAGAATTAGTACTAAGGTATTTTGATGTTGATAATGTAATTATTAATACTAAAAACATCTAGTAGACAAAAATTTTATACTCTCCTTTTCTATTTGATAATTAAAGGGATTTATTAAATTTGGTTGTTACTAATTTATAATAAGCAGATTATATATTTCCTTAATTATCTAAGCCCAAAGTGATTGAAATATCCTCTTTTAAGCTATATGATGAACAAGCAGCAATAAGTCATGTTAAGGCTTTATCATTTAAGCGACAGGTTGGGAAAGAAGGTGAAACAAAATGTATAAATTACATTTCAAAACAATTAAACAAGGAAAATATTGACCATACAGTAGAATCCTTTGAATGGGTTAAAACATTAATAATAATGATTAAATTAGTTTTAGCTTTTATTCTGATATATATATTTGTTTACACCATTATCTTATTAAATCCTATTATATCTTGGGTTATTTTACCACTTGATATAACATTTCTTATTTTACTTTACTATGGGGTAAAATTTATTTTCGACCACACTCGTGATTCGACAATTGGAAAAAAAAAAGAGTCTAATAATGTTATCGCGACTTTTCGAGCAGTAGATCTTTATCCTAAAAGACCAGTAATAATTTTTTCTGCTCATCATGATACGACTTCTCATAGTTATCCAATGGCTATTTTGATGTTTCTATATAAATTAGGAGGGATTCTAATGTTGATTTTTATGGTTTTAGCTTCTTTTCTTTCTATTTGGTCACTTTTGGCTCTATTTCAACTTACTCAAATTGACTCACTATATTTATTGATCAGAAATGTTTCCATTATTTGTGGGTTTAGTTTTTTAATAGTAAACACCTTGATCATTACCGATAAAAGGTCAAACAACTCTGACGGATCAATTGATAATGCAAGTGGTGTTGCAGTTTTATTAGAATTAGCTAAGTTAATTAAAAATCAGCCACTCAAAAAAACGGATGTCATTTTTCTTTGGATCGGCGCTAAAGAAATGGGTTATTTGGGATCAAAACAATATTGTATTAAGCATTTCGAAGAACTAATTTATGATTATGATTTGGATAAATCCTATAACATCAATATTGATATGGTAGGAACTTATATAGGTCTAATAGATAAGCTTGGAATGTTCAAGAAAAAACGTCTAAATCAAAATTTAAATGACGTTTTAAAAGCATCTGCACATCAGTTGAAGATCCCTCTCAAAACTGAGTTTGTAAAAGCTGGCTCTGGTAGCAGTGACCATGGGATTTTTCGAGCTTATGCTAAAAAGGAAGGAAAAAAAGGCTTTCAGGTGAGTATTTTCACATCTAAAGATGATGCTAAGTTTATTCATTCAAAGAATGATACTCCTGAGAAGTGCTCTGCCTATAATCTAAATGGATGCCTAGAAATTTGTTATAATGCTATTAAGAGCCTTGATTTGAGAGTAGAATGAATTCTAATATAATATAATTTAGATGGTCCGCAATAATAATTAACAGTAGAGGTCGTCTATACCACAGATTTAATGATACAGAAGAATTAGTTGGAATCCATTAGGAAATAATTAACTACTTAGGTACTTAATATGGCCAATTACATAAATTTTAAGTTCTAGGATATATTTTTTTTCATTATACATTTTAAATTTGGTGATGATTAAAGTGCCCAAAGGTCTTTATGCCGCAAGAAAACTTAAAGCTAATAGAAAGAAATTTAATTGGTCAAAAACTAAGTGGAAAAGAAGGAAATTAAAACTAAAAGCTAAATCTGATCCCATCGAAAATGCTCCTCAGGCTCTAGGGATTGTTCTTCAAAAAGTCGGCCGTGAGAGTAAACAGCCCAATTCTGCCATTAGGAAATGTGTAAGAATTCAGCTGAAAAAGAATGGAAAAGGCGTTACAGCCTTCCTTCCAGGAGATGGGGCACTTAACTTCATAGAAGAGCATGATCGAGTTATTATAGAAGGGATCGGGGGGGCAAAAGGACGCTCAATTGGAGATCTTCCAGGAGTCCGATATAAAGTAGTAAAAGTAAACGGTGTTTCACTTGAAGCCTTAATATCCGGAAAGAAAGAAAAACCAATTCGTTAATGAGGAAATAATTATGAGTAAAACAAAAAAAGAAATACTACTTTTTAATAAGTGGTCTTTTGAGAACATTGAAGTTGTAGATCGAACATTGGGAGACTATATTAATTTACGACCGATTATTATTCCCCATTCTGCTGGTAGACATGAGCATAGAAGATTTTGGAAATCATCTAAAGTTTCTATTGTTGAGCGATTTACCAACCGATTACTCGCACCGGGATTTATAGGGAGTAGAATAAGAGGCAGGAAGAGTTCGTTTCATTCAGGAAAAAAAGCTATGTTATTGAGAAGTATAAGAGATGCATTTGTGTTAATCAACTTAACTAGTGGAGTAAATCCTGTCCAGATCTTAATAGATGCAATTGTTAACACAGCACCAAGAGAAGAGACGACCAAAATTGCGATGGGAGGCATCTCGTACGCGTCAGCAGTAGATATCGCGCCCCAGAGAAGAGTTGATTTAGCTCTTAAATATTTAGTTCAAGCGATTGGGGTGAGGTCACATTCAAATGAAAAAACATTTGAAGAAAATCTTAGTCAAGAATTGTTATTAGCTGCTCAGAAAAGTCAAGATTCTCGAGCTATAAAACGAAAAGACGAAATAGAGAGAATTGCGATCTCTGCACGTTAACTTTACTAATTCTATTTTATTTCTACATCAGTCTACATAAAATAGATCAACTAATCAGCCATTATTTTAACTGAATAAGGAATATCTGGTTTATCGGTTCTTCTTGTGCCCCTATTACCGAAAACAATAGTTTTAAAATTATTTGAGATCTCTTCTAAAAAGCACGTGAAAATCATCTCTAAATATTTTGCTATTTGGTTTCTTTTCGTATAAATTGTATTAATGAAGATGCTCTTTTCCAAAGTATAAATAAGAGTAAAAATTTATTTGATAAATGTACAGGATTGCAGAAACTTGATTATTGCTTCTATTTAGATATTATTCTATTTCGGTATATGTAAAGTGAGTAACGCTCTTTTGTTCACATTTTAACTTTTCAAAAAGTCATCCAATTTCCGTCGTGGTGAATGCGGTGTTAGTTTTGCATGCCCAATCCTAAAAAGCAATTGAGGAATACCTTTATAAGGTTTAATTATCTCCAAAAACTTTTTTTGAACTTCAACTAATTCTTCATATTCCTCCAATATTTGACTCATCATTTGCATAGATAGATTTAATTTTGTAGCCATTAAATGAACTCGTGCATATCTTCTGCCAATTTCTACCTGTTCTATTCGGTTATTTTCTTGAGTGAACATTATTCCAAAAGTTTTGGCTGTATGTGCGTTCTTATCAACAGAGTTCACAGTTCTCTTCTTGAATGACTCACTAAAGCTCTTGTCTCGCCCAGAAAACTTTTCTGCGAAAAATTTAATATTTCCAGTTACACCCATATTCTCATAACTAAAACCATCTCGGTGCATGGCAACTTCATTGGCATTGAATCTAAACATTTTTGGGGTTGCAGCATAGGTTCGCTCCGTATATACTTCTATTTTAAATGCTTCGGCCATAAGATTTGCTATTTTACTTATTTTCTCAGCATCTGTGATAAATCTCATAGGGTAATTTTTCTCGCTATAACTTTTTTGGAGTATATTTAATTCTTCTTCAGTTATTGGAGGTCCTTTGTAAGGGCGACGATTTGTAACTCGTAATGGTATCTGATTGAACAGATCTTCCTTTTCAACTTTTGTTTTCTCGATTATGATCTTTGCAACAGGTGATTTTCCTGTCTTTTCGACAGGGTCAATTCCTTCAGGGAATAATTGAATACTTGGTTTATAACCAAATTCTTTCGCTGCAATGGATAGTAATTCGAGAAATGTTCCCTGACTGACGTAAATCAGACGGTGTAAAGGGTCTGTCATCGGTAATAACCGATCTGGGTCAATGTATAGGTTGATTTCATTTGTATTTTTCAAAAGTAATTGCCATGGTTGTTTGTTAAATGGATTTGGTGCAAGAATAGCATAACTGAGCATCTTCAATCGGACATCATCATATTGAACCACTATTTTTTCAGGATCCCATGCTTCCCTCGCCACTTGTAGTAATTTTTTAGCTTTAGGTTTTTGCGTCATTTTTTATCACAATTTTACAGTATGACCTTAAACTATTTAAATTTATAAGATTGAATATATACGACAAAATATATATAAAAATTACTTAATCTTAAATGACTACGCGTTTTAAGCTATTTATATTCAAATACTGATCTACTTGAGAAAAAGTTAAATTTTATTCCTACAAAAAAAGTAAGATTTCTATGATTACTCCCGCATTTTCAATAAAAACTTTTAATAAAATTAAAAGAATTTTTCCGATCAAACCTAGAGATAAAATTTTTTTGCCAATTATTATTAACCCGACAAACTTAGAAAACTTTTTAAGGATATTTCCAAATTCTATTACTGTTTCTTTCCCAAATTACACTATTTATTCTAGTATATTAAGAAATCAGTTTTTAGCAGAAAAAATCGTAAATAATGAGATTACTGTAAAAATGGATTTTTTTGGAATTTATTCTAATTTTCTTTCTGAGAATGCTACAATGACAATAATTCTTTTTCCTACGAATTTAGCTTTAAACTTGGTCAAATACGCACTACATAAAATTATATCTTTATCCTCAACTATAGCGTTGTTAATTATAGTTGGTAATAAAAAACAGAACGATCTAATATCAAAATTGTTGGAATTAAGTCAATTAGAGTATTCTAAATCAAAAAGCCAAAGTTATAATTTTTATGTTATACCTAAATTCAACTCTACTATTAATATTCAATCAAAATTTACAGATTATACTTTCAAAATTCAATATAAAAAAAATTTTAGTGAATTTGAATTCTATAGCTCAGATGGGGTTTTTAGTAAAGATAAAGTTGATGATGGAACTAATTTCCTCATTGAAACGGTTTTAAAAAAAACTACAATTTCAAAAGATGATGAAATAATTGATTATTTTTCAGGTTTAGGGGTAATCGGGATTGTTATTGCGAAAAAATTTAGACCAAAAAAAATCCATTTTATTGAAAGTGATATTATTAGCCTGTATCTATTGAAAAGAAATTTAAATAACTACCAAATAGACCGATCTGTTGTTCATGAAATGGATGGGTTAGAAAAACCTAATATCCCATTCCAAACTATTGATTTTATTGTAGCTAATCCACCGACTCACATAAGAAAAGAAGAATTTATTCACTTTTTAAAAATTTCAAAAGATCTCCTAAAAATTAAAGGGAAACTAATTATAGTAATAAACAAAATTATCCCTTACGAACAAACTCTTAAAGAATTTTTTCCTAATCCACAGAAAATTGATGTTTATCAAAAAAACAACTATAAAATTATTATTAACAAAAAAATTAATTGAAATCCCTGTATTTTGAAGAAACTATAGAAAAAAATTAGAATTATAGTTTGATATATCTCATGATTGTCAAATTTTTAAACATCATTTACTTCTTGTTTTGACCTGCTGAAAAATCCTTTCATATCACCTACATATTATTTTAATTCAAAATAACATTAAAAAAATCCTAAATTTTTATATAAGTGAGAAACTTATAATTTAATTAAGCAAGTATAAAGAAATAGTTTAATTTCGATAAGTAAAGTGGTTTCCGACAAAAATATTCTCTTTTTAGAAAAACAGCTAAAAACTTTGGGGCAAAAGGTAAGGATCGATATTTTAAAAAAGCTGAAAAATTCTCAAAATGATATATCCTTTTCAAAATTACAAAAAGATGTCTTAGAAGGTAATTCTTCTACTGTTAACTTATCATTCCATTTAAATGCTTTAAAAAAATGTGAATTGATTAATAATACAGAAGATGGCTATTATATAACACAATTAGGAAAAAAAATTTTTGAGAATATTTTATCCATAGAGCGAATTCTTGGTGAAAAATCAAAATCAAAAATGATTAGAACTTCTAAATATTCGAAAGAATTATTTGACCCAAGTAAAATTGAGGAATTCCTTATTACAGAGGGTGATATGGAGCTATTTTTAGCTAGACAAATTGCTCGAGAAGTTGAAGATCGTCTTGCTAATTTAAATATAGAATATTTAACAGCGCCATTAATGCGTGAGTATATTAATGCTATCTTATTAGAAAATGGTTTAGAAGAAGTAAGACATAAACTTACCCGGCTCGGAACACCACCTTATGAAATCTTTAAATTGTTTAATTCAATGGATTCACGATTAACGCCGGAAAAATTCATTAATAAGCTAGGTTCGGATGTTTCTGAGCAATTTTTATTGTTAAATCTGATACCTAAAAACCTTGCAGATTTATATCTTTCAGGAGAAATTGCACTTTTAAATTTAAATTATTGGAGTTTAAGACCATTATCATTGTATATCAGCAGTGAGACCATTTTAAGCTTTATATCTAAGAAACACCCTGCATTTACGAATAAATTTGAAACGAGTAGAGATTGCGTAAATACAATTTTATATTTCTTTGACTTCCTGTATCAAGTTAAACCATTTTACTCTGAGGATGCGTTGCTTGGTGGTTTTAAGAGCCAATTTTTAAATTATGTTTTGAACAATGACTCGCATGTCACTGATTTATTAACCTCTCAATTCCTCAGATTTAATCAGTGTTTCTTAGATGATAAGCAACATATTACTTTAGAATTTAAAAATAATTCTGGAGACCCAACAAGTAAACTTTTTTTTAAATCTTTAGCCGAAAAATTTCCATTAAAGAGAGGTCCCTTATTGTTATGGGGTTATTCCTCATTTCTTGAAGATAAATTACAAGAGATTAAACACAATGATTTATTTTCACACCTTCTGAAAGATAATGTTGTTTTATATAATAATGATGGTTTTAATCTATTAAATTCTACAAATATTAAAATTTGTAATCCAAAACAAAACAAAATCATTTTGGATAAAATTCTTATCAACTTACATATGATTTCCGTGGAAGCAAATCAGAATGATGATATATTTTTTGACCTATTACAGAAAAAATTAGATTCGGTTTTTGAATTATTTCAATTAAAGAAAAATTTTGTAAAGAAAAGACTCGGTACCATCAGTGAGTGGGAGTCATTAATTCCCCATATTTTTGGGGAGAAAAAAGAAAGCATTATGAATAATTCAATAAAATCTGTCAGTTTTTTTGGTTTAAATAAAGCGGTTTTAAATCATTGTGGTATTGAACTTGATAGAACAGAAAGTAGTGCTTCATTTGCATTAAAATCTTTGACTTTAATGAAAAATCTTATCAATGAGAAGAATGAAACGGAAAATGACAGTTTTATCCTATCTCAACCACATGATGATAAATATTTATCTGATAGTTGGTCTAATGGGGTTTTTAATCCTGAGGAGCCTAGTAAGGCTTATACTTCAAAAATCATTAGAGAAAATTCATCCTTATCTCTAGTTAAAAAAGTCTCATTATTTAAGAAATTTGAAAATATCATAGACGGGGGTACAATATTTAACCCGAAAATAACAGAAATTAATGCTTTTAAGAAATATTTAAATTTGTTATACACATCAAAAATCGGTGCTATATCTTTTAGAAACTATTAGGATAATTTAAGATATTAATCACGCATTAATTCAGATAAGATTGCTTTTCGCATCGGAATACCATAAGAAGCCTGTTTAAAATAAATAGACTTTTCAGTATTATCAACATCTGGTGAAATTTCAGTGATACGGGGTAGTGGGTGTAACAAACGGAAATTATCTTTAGTATTTTCTAGATCAGAGGGTCTAAAGATGTAAAAACCCTTAACTTTTTCATATTCTTCAAGATCGATAAACCTTTCTTTCTGAATTCGTGTTATATAAAGTACATCTAAGTTGTCTAATATTTTTCTGTAATTTGTTATTTCTTTGTATTTTATGTGTCGTTGGCGTAAAAAGGCTATATCTCGATTTCTCATTTTTAATTCTATTGGGCTAATGAAATAAACATTAACATCAAAATTAGATAAGAGAATAGAGAGGGAATGAACAGTTCTCCCATATTTAAGATCTCCCATTAAACCTATATTCAAACCATCTATGGTGCCAACCTCTTCAGTTATAGTTAAAATATCCAGGAGTGCTTGAGTTGGATGTTCTCCACTTCCGGATCCGGCGTTAATAATTGGTATTCGAGCAAATTTAGCTGCCATTTTCGCTGCACCCTCGAGTGAATGTCTCATGACAATACAATCACAATAATTTTCCACGGTTCTAATAGTATCAGCAAGACTTTCTCCTTTTTTAATCGAAGAAACATCTCCAGAATGAAACCCAATTACACTCCCACCTAATCTTTGCATAGCAGATTCAAAGCTAAGTCGGGTGCGAGTAGAAGGTTCAAAAAACAAAGCAGCAAGAATTTTACCATTTAGGTGGTTTGAGTTTTTTAACTTGATCATATCCCTACTAATCTTCAAGAGATAGTCAAGATCTTCTCTATCAAATTGTTTAGCGCTTAATATCCCTTCCTTAAATTTCTCATGAAACATTTAAAATCTAATTGTTATTGTTTTTATTAACATTATGTAAATAATGTTTAAATTGTTTATTATTAAAGAGTGGTTATTTAAAAGAAATAAACGGAACTAATAAAATTTAAAATTTAAGAATAATTTATTGTATGTAATTAAAGATCTATGATTCAATAAAATGAAGTATCCCCGTACTTTAAAAAAGTATTGTCCCAAATGCCATTCACATCAAACACACAATGTTACAATTTATAAAAAGAGTAAAGAGCGAACCCTAAATCATGGAAGGCGTCGATTAGAAAGGAAGAAGAAGGGCTATGGTTCTTTTCCTAAACAGATTTTTCATAAAAATGCGAAGATTAACAAAAAAATCACGCCTCTTCTAGAGTGTTCTGTGTGTGGGAAAAAACAATACGCTCAATCCCACCGTACAAAGCGACTTGAATTACACGAAGTATAATTAATAAGGTAAAAATAAATAGAAATGGTAAAAAATAAAAAAAGCAAAGAACTTATTCCGCAACCTAATAGTAGGTTCTTACGTGTGAAATGCTTAAATTGTGGGAATCAACAAATTATTTTTGGATGTTCAGCAACTGATGTGCAGTGTTTAGTCTGTGGAAAAACATTAGTTCAGTCCACAGGTGGTAAGGCCCGAATTCTTACCAAGATATTAGAAGTTCTCTCCTAAATCTGAATTTTCTTGTTGAAACTGCTATTTAAGTTAAGTTTTAGAGAAGCATAAAATTGAATCCCTGCTTATCAATTATCCTTCACGCCAGGTGTGTTTACACTTTAAGCATCTGAAAAAATGAGTGCTGGGCTCATCAGAGCTTCTAATCTGTACTTGCCAAGCTTCAGCTTTCTTATGTTCACATTTAGGGCAAGTTTTTTTAACTTGAGGATGTAATGCAATTTTATCTTCTTCAGAAACAACGATAAAATTACTCTCCAGTGTTTGTGTTTTTTTTCGAATACTTTCTTGATCAATGGCTTGGTCAGTGGGGGTGCCACCACTTTCTTGATAGCCACATTTACAAACTAAGTAAAATTCACCATTCTCATTTTTCTTACGTAAAAGACCTGAACACTCAGGGCAGAACTGAACCATAATTAGACATTTTCATTTTTTAATTAATTATTTGTTTATCAGTATTTTTTCCGTAATTCATACAGTTTCAAATAATATTCAAAGTTT
>LAZR01001256.1_pt1 | contig 16411 bp, 24 predicted proteins | sample 329461 | NCBI WGS metagenome assembly LAZR01 (sample SAMN03002196, study PRJNA259156) | marine sediment metagenome | biome: sea floor; feature: Hydrothermal impacted sediments; material: marine sediment; isolation source: Loki non-amplified sample from Loki's castle hydrothermal vent sediment ...
TCATCGCGTAATATGTTTATCTTAATGAGATGGGCGTCCTCAAGTTCTCGGAATTTCTGTAGACCTTCATCCGTTAATTCGCCCATGACGGTAAAGTGACTTTCGATATTAGCCTTCTCTTCTTCAAATGCCTTGTTCTCTGCTTCTATATCCTTATCTAACGCGCTCTGGATTTTCTGGCTTCTCATTGTTACCATTGAATTGGTTATTGCAACGACTTGTCTCGACGCTTGCTGGGCAATGCTAATATTTTCTTGTGCCCGCTGTGTTTCTGTCAAGAGTAGCCTACGGGTCACTTCTTCTAGTTCTTTTGCTAGTAATATTTGCTCGCCTGTAGCACCGGCAATTAACCGCATTGAGGGGTGAACAATACTAGTTTGGATGTCGGCATATCCCGCAGTTATAGAATTTAGTTGCTCCTGCCGAAATATTGTTGCCGCGATTTTTAATTCGTTTTCGGCAAGTTCGTCATTATATCCGATAAGAGCCTGCTTACCAAGTTCATTAATGACGCCACCTGCTTTTACGACCTTATTTACAGAGTCGATCTTTTTACGTAGAACGTCATTACGAGTTGAGAGTTTCTCCGCCCGGCTGCTAAGAGCGTCAAAGGAAAGGGCCATTAACGAGGCTGCGGTTTCAACCTCCATCATTTTATCAGGCACGTCTGGCGCTACTACGGCCAGAATAAAGTCGGCTGCTTTTTTGATAACGGGATTAAGTTTATCACCTATTATAGTTGCGATACCCAGGAAGGCTTGCTTTAAACGCCCCAACTGGAAGGACGTTGATTTCTCCATCTCCTTGACCGCTGCTGCTGCCGCGCCAGCACTGTCGCCCATCTGCAAGAGATTACTGGAGAACGCCCCTGCCGCCGTGCCCGTTAGAGGCAAGACTGCTTGTAGCGCTTCTATGCTTCCAAATACCTCAGACAGGGGTAGCCTAACTCTGTCGGCTTCCCATTGGATTAAATTTAATGATCCTGCAAACCCCTCTGATTTGAGTAGCGCCTCTCCAGTCTCAAATCCTAAGTCCTCAATTATGCCTTTCATTATTTCGGTGGGTTTGATTATCTGTACAATCGCACCCTGTAAGGAAGTAATAGCCCGTGCAGTATCTAGCCCTTGCGATGTAAGCGTTGCTACAGCCGCGCCAACTTCCTCCAAGGAAACCCCTGTTTGGCCCGCAATAGCCACCACCCGGCCCATCGAGCCGCCGAGTTCACTCATCGTAGTCTTGCCCAGCCGGACTATCGTAAACAGTTTGTCGTTTACATTGACAGCATCCCGAGACGAAAGATTATAAGCGTTGATCGTAGTAGTTAACAGGTCGGCTGCTATAGAAACCTCTGTAACACCGCCAACGGCTAACTGCGCCGAAGCTGCTAATAATTCAGCGGATGAAGCAGCATCAGCAAACCCCGCCGAAACAATATCATACTTGGCCTTTACTAACTTGTCAAGAGCTTGGCCGGTCTGGACAGCGATGTTTTTCAACTCGTCGCCCATGTCCTTCATTTCACCCTTAGACAAGCCGCCCATTAGGGTACCAACTTCCCGCAAGCCCTTTTCAAGATCGATAGATATTTTAGTCCCTACGCCAACTATAGCAGCGGCGGCAAGAGCCCCGAACCCAAGGAATGCCTTACCTGCTAAGCCCGTTGCCTTGCCTAGCCCACCCATATCCTTGGTAGCCCGCTTCAGTTCCGGGCTAAGCGCATTCGCGCCGAACATTTTGACTATGAGGGACATTATCTTTTCTTTATCTTGTTAGTTTGTTCGGCGGCACTTAATTCGGCAGCGTCGTGGTCGGCATATATATTGTGGATTATACCGAGAGCCTTAATGACATATTCCAATCGGGTTGGTCCCATGTCCGGCGTATATATTTCCAGCACCAGTCTCATGGCTTCCACAGAGAACTCCCGGCGAATTCTACTCGATCGGCCAAGATGGAGCGTGCGCATAGGCGACAACTCCATGATTTTTTTATAGAGCAATAACGGGAGCCAATTATCGGGATGTACCTCATACGGCGTTTCGTGTTGTAGATAATTACACGTCCCCCTTTCGGTATCGCATTCCGGCGCATCCAAGACGCCCCGCCGCTCGGTTAATACAGCGTGCCTTACTCTGCATGGCGAACAATAGTCTATGCCGAGCCGCCACTGCGCCAGTCGCTCGACATAGCCAATTAATTTGGGACTGCATTGCTCCTGGCCCCCGTGCCGCTATTTGTGACTCCGGAAATGTAGGGGATCATCACTTCGTTTGAAAAGCCCATCATTACAGATTCAGGGATATAACCGGTATTGGTAGCGGTAAACTCTAGCGGCTTCTCCTTGCCGTCTTCTTCCGTGGCAACCCCTTCCCAACCCACCAGAAACAAGACGGCAGACTCGTAGATAAAGATTCTGAATTTGTCTAGGTCTTGCTTTTCCTTGGTGAAAATCTGAGGGTCATACTCGCCATTTATTGAATGCCCCAACATTAGAGCATTGATTTCAGGATTGGATGGATACCGATAATAGAACGCTACTCTACCGCTAGCCCAGTCCTTTTCTGCGGCTTCAATACGTGCGCCAAAGGCGTCATCAACTTCCTTGCCTGCGCCTTGAGTGTCTTCAAAATCCGGTAATGATACCCGGATTACGCCCAAAGCCTCCTTGCGCTCTTTCTTGTTCAGCGTTTTATCGCTCAACACGCCGTACATTATCTTAAACCCGTTGCGCTCTAGTTGTAATTTGGCAACTTCAGGGCTTGGGACTACATACTTCTGCTTGTTTCGGTTTGCTATCAGTAGGGACATCGTATGCCTCTCTATTTCTGGGCGGTTAGCCCGGTTCGGTTTGTGCTTCGGCCTTTGGTTTCGCGCTGGCTGGTTTAGCCGCAGGCTTCGTTTTGGGCTTTGGGCTAGGCTTCTTAGGCCTGTTAACCACTTCGCCGCTTAGATCGCGAATCTCGCCCAATTTAATGGGAATGCTTTTGATGGCCTTGATTTCCTCTCGGTTACTTGCCTCAACATTCCGGACACCGTTTGGGAACAGTAATACCCGGCCACCGATCTTTACCCGGAAGGTTTTATATGGCGCGTAGAACTTCATTGCTAGGACTCCACGATTGGGTCTATCCCAACTGAGTACAGCGCCTTGTTAGCATTAGCCAGGCTCATGTCCATCACGCCCTCATTGAGTACCTTTTCCTTGGTGACGTTCCCCTGGGGGTCTTCGGCGTCCACCCGGCGCACAATTACCTGCACCCGGTAGAACGGCTTGCCCAGGTCTTTGCCGTCTACATCGTCAATTCGTTTAAGCATAGTATTAATCTCCTTGTCAGTAACTTTTTTGCTGGTCCCTAAAAAGGTTAAAAGGATTCTGGTTCAGTGTTTCAATCAACAATTCGCTTCGCGGCGCTGTTAAGCCCACCTCATCAAACGGCGACGAGCCGACCAATTCTGTTGATGGAGATATCGCCCGGAAACCTACGGTGATCGGTACAATACCCGGCCCGCTTACCGGCGTGCTCACTGTTTCAAGTATTAACTGGGGAACAAATATGGATATATTCCTGGCAACATTCTCAATCGTACTACCCGAAATTGATAACTCCAGAGTAAGCGGGGTCTTAGCCGTTAGCCAGGTGTTGAACTGGTCGCTCGAATATCGTGGCAGCTTGAACGTCCCGGTGATCTCCCGCATCGCATTCCGCCCCGGCTGCACACGCCAAGGGGTAGAACTAACCGATTGATCGTCACCTTTCAACTGGTTGTTGATAGCGATTTCAAATTCATCAATCCCCCAGTTATCGGCAGAGGTCATTGCCCCGTTTGCAAAAGTGTCCACCCGGAAGTGGTCTACATGCGAGAATACGATACGCTCGTTTTCGACAAATAGCGGGCTGGCATGATCGAAGGCCCAGTTGTCAGCCGACGCTGCGCCATTGGTTGCGCTCGATAGGTCTTTGTTGAAGGCCATCAATTCAGACGAGAGTGTAAGCCCGTTGGTCTTGTCGAGTTTTATTGTCAGCACGTTGACCATCGCGCTACGGTGGACCTGCGGCGTAGTCGAATGCTTGGTAAAGCCAACGGTCATACGCCGTAGAATTTGATCGTTAGATGTGCCTACGCCGCCGGTTGGGTAACTGCTGTAAACATTCGTCCATAGTTCATCTTCCAGGTTATTTGAGCACTCGAATAAATGCCGCCACTCCTGGGCCATTACCCCAGTGGTTGTATTGTCGGGCGTTACATCCCAGTTGGGAGAAATAGAAACCGTATTACTATCGGTAAACCCGCTGATACGCCGTACCTGCCCTTCGGCGGTCCTTGAAGTAACCCGGATAAACTTGCCCACGTCACCAGAAGCGAACGGCGTTCCCGAATCATCCCAGGTTCCCGCAGCGCTAGAAGCTGAAGAAGTAAGCGCAGTACTACTCAGGGCCGTAGGGCTTGCAGTAGCGTCCGGTAATTCAAAGCCCATAGCGCAGGCCAGGATAGCATCAATACCATCATAATAACCCTGCAACTCAATCGGGCCATCATCGAGAATAGATATGTTCTCCGTTGACGAAGCGCCGGGCGAGCCGTCTAAGGTTTCCTCTGGCGACCAGGCAAAGTTTTCATCCAAGCCCTCAGACATGAACGGTAGTTGGTCGCTGCTCTTGAGCAAAACCTCCTCAGTATCAGCAGTCGCCTCAGTTGTTGGAAACGACGCCGACACCATCCCGGCGTCTGATTCTATGCGGACCGCACATTTTGATAAGGCTCCAATTGTATTAGCCATTTAAGACCCTCCTTAACCCCAGGGATATAGCTTCTCTGTGTTCTAAAGATAATTTTCGACCACGCAATTTTTCTGAAATCTTTTTCCGAGTTTCGGGGGAGCGTTTTTTACCATGCCAGAAACATTTCTCGCCCTTTAGGGAATTAGATATTTTATCCCTTGTTTCCTGGGGCACTGTCTTGCCATACATATAACTCTTTTCCCCTAATTGCCATTCAGACATTTTTTTTCTTGCTTCGGCGGAAACAACCCGGCCCGTATGGAGCCGCGATAATTTCATTCTCGTTTCTTCCGAGACCTCCCGCCCGGTAGCAGCTACGGCAATTTTCGCCTTAGTTTCCTTGCTGTGTTTCTTCCCATAGAAGTGATTTTTTTCACCCCGCTGCCTCACGCTAATCGCTTCGCAATGTTCGTTTGAATATTTATGCCCCCGTAGGTGAGTGTTGCCCTTCAGGCCCGCACCGATCTTCGCCTTGGATTCATCTGAATGCTTATAGCCCAACAGGTGTTTATTACCCTTCATTCGTTGAGACCTAATTGCTTTTGATTCTTCAGAATGCTCAAGCCCTGGCGAGCCATCACCGCCCATTGTCATATTATAGCCATTGCGATACGAATCATATTGGTCTATATATTTGATTTCGCTTCCGTTCATTTCATCCAGCGAAGCGCAGGTTGCGAGCAACCCTAAAGAGAAATTTGCCGCCCCATATTTTCTTATAGCATGGCATAGGGCTGTCGCCTTCCCCCCTTGGGCGTTATTGATATGAGCAGCAAACCGCCGTTCTATCGAATGGACAGTTTGCCCAATATAGACCTTCCCGTTAACGAGGTTCGTGACTTGGTATATATATCCAAATGGCTTCATATTACGAGGTCATCGTGGCTACGCGTTGATCGTCTGTCTCGATCCAGAGTTCCGAGTCTTCTTCGGGTGCTCCGCTGACCGCGCCACTATCGCTGAATGTTAGGTCGCTAGTGCTGTTCCACTTCAGGCACCGGAAAGATATTGTTTGCGTAACCAGCCCCGGCCCGGCTATCGGATTCGATACGGTTTCTACCCTTAGCCGGGGGAACAGCAGATCAAACTCAGAGGCATCGGAACTTGGGTCTAGCGACTCAAAGGTTGCCTGCAAATCGGTCTTCGCCGTTAGCGCGTTGGTAAAGAAATCAGACTGATACCTTGGGATGGTAATTTCCAATAGCACTTCGCGGAAGCCGTTGCGTACCGGGTAGAGGGCCAGGCCCGGATCGGCGTGGAGGTAGTCGAGCATAGTGCTCGAACCGGCATCAGGTGTCGCCTGCTCTTGAGACGAGAGGTTATTATTAAGCGTGACCGTGAAGGCGCTTATAGCCATATTATCCCCGGAGTCCGGCGCACCCGCATGGTCTGCGAACCGGATCGTAAAGTCCTTGAGCATCACCGGGTGGGCATCGTCCTGGGGTAAGCTCGTCAGGTCGCTAACCGCGCCACCGCTAGGGGCCGAGCCGTCAATTGTTAACTCGTGAATCGCCATATCGAACGTACCCTTGAGCGATTCCTTTTCATCGCAAGTGAGTGTCATGGTATTAACCATGCAGCCCAACGCTTCCCACGGATTAGTTGCGTGAACGTCCTTATCCCATGCGAGGTAGAATATTTCCGTTAGATCGTCCTGCATGGTAATCTGATTGCTGCCGCCCGTGAATGTACAGACGCCCATCGCCGCTACTATAAGTTGGCTGGCCGAAACAAACTCTGACCCCGACTTTTGAGTGTAGACAATCTCAGATTCAAGCGATCCCGTAACACCCTTGAATGAATTGATTTGATTAGGAATCGCCGCAATACCCTGGAGGTAGTCATAGAGTTTATCCTGGTAATCAAACTCTATACCCTCGCTTATCAGGGGGATTCTATCTGTCGGCACCACCGCCGTTAGGATTGAAGTTTGCCGGGCAAGCCCGAAATGTGTTTTGAAGCCTGCTGCATTAGGCATGGCTTGTCTCCTTTAGTGCATTCGTTTTAACAGGGGTGGCCCTTTGTGTAGAGTAGGCATTCCACTCCAAAACCGTCCCGCAATTTGTACAAGTAACCCTGCCCTTTTCCATTTCCGTTCTTATCGGCCAGCCTTTCCGCTTGCTCTCTGTTACCAGCCGCCCTTTTTCGTCGACCACCCCGAGCAATTTATGGCAACTCCAGGTAGTACATCTCACGACCAGCCGGTTATCATAGAAGTCGCCGCCCATTATGTTACATTATTTGATGGGTTAATATCATACTTCAGGCTAAACCATGCCTCGACAACACCGATATTCTGTTGCCAGAACTCTAGGCTGGTATCCGTTCCTAAAAGTGTTATCGCGTCCACGTTACTACCTAGCGAACGATCAGAGTGGGTGGCGATAATGATATCACTAATCAACTTATTCATCTCGTCGGTTAGCGCCCCGGTCAATTGCTGGTCGCCCGGATCGGCCACACTCACGTATCCGATAAAGCGCAGCACATACCCCAGCGTAATGTCCTGGGGTGCGTTTCCGCTGGAATACTCCAGCGCGGTCAATGGTGCCCATAGGTTCGGCCCATCCGTTAAAATGAATACGGCGGGCATCTGGTCGGCTCCTACGTCCCCCGGTGCGCGGTAGTCCTTACTGATAGTCCCGTTGCCCAGGTTAAAATTATACGGGTCATTGCCATCAATCAGCGGCAGAGTGGTATCCTTCACGTAATTGCTAATCGTTGTTATTTTAGGGGTTGTTGCAGCCATTAGATATTCGCTTTCTCAAACTCTGTTTCAACGGCAATCCCTAAAATTGTTTCTGCTTTACCTTCCGCTACATCCCTTGCTGCTGGCCGTAGATAAGACCGCTGCGAAAATTCAAGCCCTTCAGCATACGGAACCTCACTACCAATTATTGCAGATATCTGACCGCCAGCAACCCTAACCCTGCGGATGCTCTCTTTTTTACCCCCGGCAAATCCCTCACCACTAGATTGTACTGGCGTTCCCAACGCTTCCTCTAAATCTGTCGGTTCTCGGACAGCGGTAAATCTACGGGCACCGATTAACGACCCGATCAGGCGGCCAGAACGCTGAGTTGGTTTTCTCGGATCGGTTGGTGAAAGCCTGTCTACACCAGTAATCCAATAATCGGCTACCGATGTCTGACCTACCAAATCTAATATCCGATGCCACGCCGCTTTTAGAATCTTGCTGTTAAGCAGCCGGTTGTACTTCTCCATAGCCAGCAACTTGGTCGGAATATTAGAAGTAATCCTGATTTTCTGGCTCATGTCTCAAGCCTCCTAAGCCGCTTCAGGGTTGCCAGCGCGTTACGGGGCAGCCGCCCTTCGTCATATCTATATACTTGACCGTGTGAACCAGTCTGCGATTGTGTAACTATATCAAACCGCGCACCGCCAAAGCCCGGCGTAGACTGGAATATCCGTATGGCAATCTCAAGTACCGCTTCCTCCAGGTCGGCGGGGATGCCCAGGGCAGAGTTGTCAGCCTCTTGACTGGCCGCATTAGCGTTATCTGCTAGTGTCGAGAAACCAAGCGTGCGCCAGATACTTGTCCCGATATTGGTGCCGGAACTTGTTAGCAAGGTAAAGATTGGCGTGCCGCCAGAACGGTCACTGACCAGGCTAAATTTCCCGGTCCAGTAATCATATACACAAGCATGGGTGCTTGCGCCTGCCGCATCTAACGCCGTATCCAGCACCGTTAACAGACCGGCGACATTATAAAGCCCTTCGGCTACGGTTGCGGTCAGTTCTGTGCTTGTAGTTTCCTCGAAGTCGATCTTATCGTTCACCCCGTCGATGATCTGGAATATGCCATACCCGGCGGTATATGATATCCTGACGTTACTACTCCCAATTTTCCAGATAGTGCCCTTGGTTGCCGCTGGGTATAATTGGATTTCGCCCCGGTCTACATGGATAAGGAAGTCCGCTGCGGGCTTTAAGAAGTCGCTACCCCATACCCGGCTGGTATCATCGTGAATAGTTGTAACCGAATAAATCGGCCACTGCTTAGTCTGGATTGTATCTATCCCGTTACCGTCGAGATATTCATATCCTAGATCAGACCCGTTGTATGATCGGATTCTCAGATTGCGCCCGGTGAAGTGGTCGGCTATCGCTGACGCCTCCATGATTATACTGTGAATCTGATCGTCATTAGTCGTTGCCGTTTTCCCAACCCGGTTCTTAAAACGATCCAGGCTTGTAAGCAGGAATGGATGCACTATGCGGCCTCGCCATTAGAAGTAGAGCCGTCAACCGGCTCATCGTCGGGGGGGGAAGTGGGAGAAGTACCTTTATCACCATCAGCGGAAGCCGCAGGTGCATCCTCGGGGGTAGACGGGGCCGCTCCGGCAGGCGGCTCCTGTTCCGGCTTGGGGGCCGGAATTGTTTTAGGCGGCGATTTCTCGTTATCAATCGCCCCGGTCCGTAAATCAAAAGTATACCGCTTGCCGGACCGCATATTATATTTCCTGATTAATAGCTGCTTGAATGCCTCGGTAGATTCCTGGACTGCTATCGCAATCATCTTCTCGCGCTGCGCTACATCTCTGGTATGGTTCTCCATCGACACCCTGATACGCAGGTTCTCCATATCCTCGGGGCTCATCTTGGCATGATTGAGATTGGTCTTGCGGGTGGCCCGCTTCCAAAGGCTCGGCTTTTTCTTCTCAGGCTTCGCGGCCTTGGTGTTCTTAGCCTCCGGTTGGTCCTTGGCAACTTTCGTCATTTCGTCCTGTCCCATGATTAGTCTCCTGTCTTATGCGCTTTTGTGGCTAGGCGAATGTGTTCCGCCTTGTGCTCAGAAATCTCCTTGCCATTATACTTTACATCGTTTATAGTCACGGCCTGGCTGGTAGTCAGAGCCGCAACTTGAACCGTCAGCGCCGCAATCGCCCGGTCGTTCCTCTCCGACCGCTCATTGCCAATGAAGTAATTGCCGACTAATGAACTGGTGGCAATCAATATAGTTATTAAAGCAACGCCCGTCTCAAGCCTGCCGAAACGGATTGTATTGCCCTCCAGGTGCGCTCTTTTCCGGTTGAGGTTCATACTAGTCACTCTCCAGTATCTTATTATATGCCGCTTCGATCTTGGCGATATACAGTTCCGGGACAATCCGGTCTTTGTGGGTGCCGCTATTATAAGCATCGGCAACCTTTGCTACTGTGTCGGCCCCGGTCTCATGGATTCGGTTAAGTAGTTTTACCACCCACTGAATTGCAAAGTGATCGTTCCACAGATCCCAGGGTGCACCGCCATAGCCCATATCAGCAGCAGTATGGTATAATATCTGCCAACTCGAAAAAGAGCAGCCAGACGCCATGCCAAACTTATTATACCTGCCGTTGACTAGGGTGTTGCTTAGCGGGTGCCGTCCCTTTTGAATCCTCCCCTCAATCGTGAAGACGGTTCCTTCGGGCACCCAATACGGCTCGAAGTTGGGATAATTGTTAATGCCGCCGGTGCTTTCTATCAGTGCGATAGCCACCAGCAAAGCATACCCATTCAGCGGGCCTTTTATGGCGTCACCGTTGCCCCGGCATAGGCGGTCGAGTTCGGGCAGTACCCCTTCCACCCGCATTACTTTTTTACCTTGAAAACCGGCTTCCAGATGGCCTTTAGAATGGCCGCTAATACGTCAAGCACTTCCTTGAGTATCTTCTCTTTTTCCTTCTCGGTGTATTTGCCGTCCGCGTTAGCCACCCGGACTACCTCGAACAGTTCCTTCAGTTCGGCTACAACAACCCGAATCTTGGTAGACACGAGCGTGAGTATGGCACCGAGAATCAAAATAACGAGATATAGAGCGTTGCTCCAATTGAACCAGTCAGATAAGAAATCCATTTACTTTCCCCTTTTTTTTCTCCTACCCAGTTTCCAGGTTTTCCCTGTCCCCCGGTAGGATTTGCCCTTTATGTAATTCAAGGATGTTGCTACCGTAGTCATCAAGGCTATAACAGCAATAAGCGCGTTTGTGCTGTGCTTCCCTAATTCGAGAAAGACATCTATGCCCTTCCCAAAATTCTGAATGTAGGCATCGAAAATACCGGCACCAACGGCTGTTATAAATACAATCACCGCCGGGATGATAATGACTTTCTCAATAGTCCGCATGGCTATTCTACGGCAGGAATTATGTCGAGGTAATATTCCCCTCCCGGTTTAAGACTAGCTACTGCCGAAGCATTAACAGTCGTAAACAAGAGACTCCCTGATGGCGTATATTTCCAGAAAGCATCGTTCTCTGGCGAACCGTCACCAGTTACGGCTGACATTTCTACCGCCACAACCGGATCACCATTATCATCCCTGTGTGTTATCGAATCGACATTAAATTTGCACCTTATTTTGTCCATGCTAACTCCTTATGCTGTTAACTCAATCTTGCTCGATATCGCCAACCGGCCATCAGGTAAGACAATAACCATATACCAATCGGCAGCACCGGCAGTGTGCTTTACATCGAAGTCAAAGTCGCCGTCAACTTCGGTATTGATAATCCACAACTTATCGGCTACCACTTCAAGATCAGCGCCGTCGGCATTAATATCATTAGCCCCGTCGGGACCGGATGCTGTAAATACTAAACCGGCTGTATCATCGGCTAAGTACATCTGCGCGGCAACCGAGTGAGAAATATCGTTACCGGCTGCATCCGTAAATTGGCAGGCCACGTTTACCGTGTCCGTATGAGCGTCGCCGACCGTAAAGGTTACACCGGCCCAATCGCCGCTTACCTCGATATTGTGCAGGGTAGCACCAGAGGGTACGCCTTCTAATGCTACAGCACCCTTGTTATAGGCCACAGCAGCCTGGAACGAATCACCACCTACAGATAACACGTTACCAATCTGAACCATGCTTAGATCGTCGACTGCGAACTGACCCTGGGTAGCCGTAGTCTCGGTAATGTCAAGCACGAAACTGCCGGAAGCCCCTGCTTCGAGGCTGGTGAACTCTACAATCTCGCCGGTCCCGGCAGTCATCGTTAGCGCAACCGCTGCTGCCGCGAACGCAGCAGTAATTGTAAACACCGTATCGCCGTCAGGAGCAGTAGTTACCGTGGTGGTTCTGACAAATCTATATCTCTTGCCGCCGATCCCGGTTGACGCTCGATTACCAGCCGTTTGAACAACTGTCCCAACTAAAGACCCGCCCGCAAATGTCCATTCGGCTTCGCCGGTAGAATCGGTTGCCTTGCCGGTCGCCGACCACTTATCGTGGGAGGTGAAGTTGCCTTGGTTTAGCACCTCGACATTGCTGGCCCCGATATCTAGGAAATTATGTGTGCCACCCGATTGAAGGTCGAATACGATTGCTTCGGAGATGGTAGTGTTCCACACCTCCCAATCGTAGATTTCACCTTTAAATGCCTTGGTAGTGCCGCCGGTTTCGGAACCAATCCGCAATACATTCGCATTGCTTACTGTAAGCGGTGTCCCACTAATATCTACGGTCCCGACATTAACGCCATCAACCCAAGCAGTAGCATTCCCGCTCCGGTCAAACGAAACGATCACATCGTGGATCACCCCGGCTGTGAATACAGCCGTTCCGATAATAGCCGTTGCATCTGCGGTATTGTCATCAAGGTGAATCCACAAATCATCTTCACGAATCTCTAACCCCCATCCAAGTGTGGCAGAGGTTTTGTTCATCAGGAATTGGTTTGCAGTCGTTACACTTTCGGCTTTAAAGACAATCCGCAAGCCGAAATCGAACACGCCCGGATCAAGGTTAGCGTTGTCCGCATACTCGATATAGTCGTTACTCCCGTCGAACCGATAGAAAGGCCGGTTGGAGTACAGGTTCTTTTGACTTTGCGAGAACAGGTTCCGGAGGCCGAATAAGTCCTTGCTTGAATCCGGTATAATTTCCTTGTCAGCCGCCACCGTTCCGTGGGCAGAAACAATTACCGATTCTGTAACGTCCGGAAACTCTTTGCTATAAATAAGTTCGCTCATAGCCCGGCTCCTTACTGTTGTTCGGTGGTCCGCACATCATAGGTCGTGGACGCGCCACTACCCTTCATGTGCAATGTTTTCCCGCGATAAGCCTCGTCAATCTTACCGAACGGTCCGAGTGTTTCAAATACTGTCCCGCCATCAAGCGAGAATAAAAGATTCTGTGAGGCGTGCCTGTTCTGAATCCTAACCGCCCGGCTTTGCTTTTTGAAGGTTCTGATTAGCGTTGAACTTGTGTTGACCGATCCCACATCAGGGGGATTAGCCAAGTCGCCTATTTCAACCGATCTACTATATGCGCCCATTATTCTCTCCTTGCTTAATATTCGTGATAGAAAAGACTGATGGTTGCAGTGTCCGCACCACCCTCGGTTGCCACTTTTGCCTGAATCTGTGTATTTGCTGGCTCGATAGGACATTGAACAGGAATATTCATTGTCCCATCTAGATTCGCATTTTTAGTAACTCTTACCCGCGAAATTTCAGTAGTAGCGGCATATAATACTATCTCATATACTTCATTGGCACTCAATGCTTCAACACTAATGTGGTGAATATCAAAATCAACAGAGATATCGTTTACGGCCGCAATTTCAGCAAATTCTCCAAGAACCCATGCGGCACCAGCGGTAACAACCACACCATTCGCTAAAGTAGGCCAAACTTTACTCGATTTATGGGCGTGCTCATCCAATATGTGTAGTATCGCTCTAATACTATCACCATCGTGCGTATCGTTCTTGTTGCCCAGGACGTCATTCATGGTAGCATTGCCGGTTCCATCGGCTGACGGTACGCCCAGATCAGCCGGAATGTTAAGTAGTTCGCTCATGCTATACCTCCGCTATCTGCATCACCGCATCCGATGTATGCTTTTCAATGATGAGATATAAGTCCTTCAGCGTTCCGGCCTGCTTGACCGATCCCTGTAAGCCCCACGGGATTGCCATTGAAATCGCGTTAGCCGCCGGAAGGATGTTGGACTGAAGCACCTCGTTATCAGCCGTGGCTATCTGTGTCGGCAGGTCGCCTGCAACCGGCGCGCTATATAAAGCAAGCCACTTATACCAGACCTTTTGATCTAGCGACAACCGTAAGTAGTGGGCCATCGAGTCCTGTACAACCTTGTGCCAGTCAGTTGTAATCGTTGCCTCGAACTCCCAGAAATCATCAATATCATGGTTGTCAGTTCCACTGAAGTTTACGGTAACGCCCAGGTCGAGGTTTTGTGCCGACCCGGTAACGGCAACGCCCGTGGCTTGTACCACGCCATCCTTAAACCACGTGATTGTGTCGGGGGCACCCTCAGCGTCGATCAGGACTTTATATATGATGCTTTTGATACCAGTATAAGTCCCTGCCGGGGTCATATCATCAACCCCTCCCCCGGTAAATACCTCGCTAGTCTGGACTGCGGCAGCGTTTACCTTCAGCCTTGGCTTCTCGGAAAATCCCGCAGCCAGGATTGAATTAACCCGGCGCGGCTCTTCAAACTTAAATGCGTCGGACATTACTTACCTCCAGACTTGGCCTTGGAAGCCGGTTTCTTGGTAGGCTTAGGCTTACTAGCCGTTTTGGGTTTTTCAGCCGCAGCCTCAGCAGCCTTCGCTTTCTTTTTAGCCGCCGCAGTAGCCACACGTTTCGCAGTCGCAGCCTTTTTCTTGGCCGCAGCCGCCACCTCTGCTTCAATCTTTGCCGCTACCGCCAGGTTCGCCAAGTGGGTGTCGTGGCTGATAAATAAGTTGTTATACTGCGTCAACAGCCGCAACGCCTCATTATCCGACAAATGAACTCCCGCCTCTAGCGTACAAGTTTGGGGTTGGTCAAGACGGCAAACCAGGTTAGGTATAAGGCTCGTCGACCCCCTATAGCGTTCCTGACCGGTTTTCTTGTCGCCCACGAATTGGATTTTCATTATACCTCCAGTGCTGGTGGCCGGGGCCACTTGATCCTTTGAATTTCTTCCTTGCATCGTGTACACTCATGCCTTCCGGCGACGCCAAGGTGGAAGCCAAGCGGCTCATTAGAATCGGCATACACAAATCGGTGGAATCCGAAATAACACAACACCCGGCCCAACATTAGCGCACTCCCGGCTCAACCGTTACCCGGCTACCCGCCGGTAATACAATCTCGGTCCCGTCGGCCTGTAGAATCTTGGCAACGCCCTCAATCGCCTGGACCGAAGCGCCGTTTACAATCGGGCCGAAGGTCTTATTCTTCAGCAGTTTCCCTATATGCTTTGCCGTAGCAGCATCATACTGCATACGCCATTGTTCCGGAAATTTGGTTAGCAACCGCTTTGCCTCTTGGGGCGGCACGTCGATCAAGCATGAATCCGGGTCGCTGATCTTGCAATGATGCGTGCCACTACGGTAATGATCTACGACGTTTGGTATTCCAAGGAATTGCATCGCAATCAGGTCGGGCAATACGCCACGCTTGGGCTTCTCCGGCTTTTCTTCCGGATCATCCGGCAGTTCGGCTTCTAGAGGGGCGCTATTCGGGCCATCAGAACGGTCAGATTCACTTAAATCCAGCCCTTGGCCCTCAGCCGGTGGTAATCCGTCACTCGAAGTTTTTTGTTCCCCTGATGCCTCTTCACCAAATTCAATCTCATCGGTTTCAATCGCTTGCTGTTCGGACATTGTATGCCTCTTTGGTTTATTTGGTTGTTAAAATGGAGGGCAACCGGGGAACGTCAGAGACAGGGAAACTGACGAAACCCCGGCCACCACTCCAAGGTATTGGTTACGCGCTTTGGCCGACCTTGTTCAAGTTGAACAGGATATCGTCCTCGGCAGCGCCGTCGGTTTCCATCGCCACGGCTACTCCTAAGCCGGTGGTTGTCGTAGTGACATCTGTCAGATGCCTCGCCGACGCCCACTCAGCCTGGTCGCCTGCCGTGCATGAACCGTTCGACCGTCCGATGAACAGGAATAAGCCGGGGACCATCCCCCAAACCGTATGAGCGGCATCACCAGTAGCCGAAGCCACGGGTAATCCGTTCTGGAATAGTTTAACCGGGCCTAAGTCTCCGACCACGGCTGATCCAGCCGAAGCAACCAGGCCGTCAATTTCCCAGCCTACTAGGTCGTTCTCGGTCAGCGTAACGCCGGAACCGACGTACCACATGCAGCCATAAGCCGGGCCACGGTCGTAACTGATCTCATACCGGGTGATCTCGTTGATGAATATGTCTTCACCCGAGGCAACATTAGCATAGAAGCGCATGCTTTCAACCGTGTTACGGTCCCACCCACTAGCCACCATGTCGATCTCGAACCACTGGTGAACATTGTTTGGTTGAGCCTGAAGGTTGACTTGCGTCTGCTCCTCGCCGTTATTAACGATGGTTATCTTCAACTCACCGGCAGTTGAGAAATCGCCGCCGGTTTGGTTATTCACCCAGAAGCCGATATAACGGGTGTCCGTCCAGTCCATCTGCTTCCGGCCAGCCGATCCCGCATCAGGCGGGATAGCCCCGGATTGCCAGATGTTATCCAACTGGAGGAACTGAGTCCCATCGCAGGTACCGGTCGAGGTCATTTGAATCTCGTTGGTCTCAACGCGGTCGCCAGCGCCAGCGGCAATATCAAACACACCGTTGTTGTTCTCCACCCAGCCGGTAACCGCCTGAGTGTTGTTGCC
>LAZR01001257.1_pt1 | contig 16402 bp, 18 predicted proteins | sample 329461 | NCBI WGS metagenome assembly LAZR01 (sample SAMN03002196, study PRJNA259156) | marine sediment metagenome | biome: sea floor; feature: Hydrothermal impacted sediments; material: marine sediment; isolation source: Loki non-amplified sample from Loki's castle hydrothermal vent sediment ...
CATAATAATGCATTACTAGAACAATTTTTGATTCCTGACTACGAGTTACTCCTCAATAAGCTCCTAGAAGGAGAAGTATAATAAAGATTATTCTATGCTATTTTTTTTAAAATATTTTCTATAATAAAAGAAAAGTCTTTCGTTCTAACACTTAATTGGTAATATAACCATCGAAGATTGAAACCTTATACAACTTTAACAAAACAAGAAATTTTTGTTATTCCTTCTTACAATATTTCTTATATTCTGTGAATCCTAATTTTGGATATTTTCGTGTTATTTTATCCTTTAGTGATTTCATTCCATCCAAATCATAATTGTAATTGAGTTCAATTGCCTTTTCAAACTCTTCAAGTAAAACCCCCGAGAGCCCAAGTAACTTAGCAAAGATCTCATGTCTGATAATTTTTACGTTTTTAAATCTGGTGTGGATTATGGGATTGGGATATTTTTTATCATACCACCGTGTTCCTACTATTAATATAAATCGATCAAATTTGAAATATTTCTTAGTCTTTGTCTGGTATTGTTTTTTTGAAATATAGCTTGTATATTCGAACACAATCTCATTATATTCATCCAAATCTAATCCGATCTCCACCCATAAGGATAATTGGTTCTTATTTTCCATAATTATTTTATTATAAAATTGATGCATTTCTATATATGGGAGAAGATCATCGATTATATAATTCCCATCTGGGATTTCAGAAAATTTATAAATTTCATAGTTCAAAAGATGTTTTGTTGAAATACACTCAATGATTGGATGAGCTGCAAATCCCAATTGTTGATATACATCTTGAGGAAATCTTTCGGTATGGTCATAATCATCATAGTTAGGTTGAATTTTTTCTATTGAAATTTTCGATATTGTCCCTATACTAACATTGTGTTTTTCAGCAAGTCCAGTCTGAGGCATTTTTGAACACAATATATCTGAAATTATAGATTCTAGTTGTTCCTCTGTGAGTCTGGGTTTTGCATATATTTTATTATAGCTTTGTGAATCGAATTCTGTAAAAATCCGAGAAATAGTGTCGTAAGATCGATTGAAATCGTTTGCAATATTTATAATCGGATCAGGTTTAAATTCTTCATTTTTAGCAATATCAAATTTTTGGTTAAATTTATCATAAAAAACAACGCTTTCATTATATTTTTCATCTTTTTTTATCTCTTGCTGATATCTGCTCTGAATAGCTTTAATTTCGTCTGCAGTTAATTGAGGTGTACCCCAAATATTTTTAAATGAATTGGCGTATTGCTTTTTTGCATAATATCTCACCATATCATAACTAATTTTCAAATTTCTCCCAATCTCACTTAAAGACGCTGGAATAGTTTTCTTAACTTCTATATCTAATTGTTCATTTAATAGCTTTCTTTGCCTAGTAGATAATTTATAATCCGCTTTCCAAATTAATGAATAATACTCTGGAAATTCATTTTCAGCTACTTGTTGAATCGACGAATCAGATCTGTTAAAATTTTTTGCTATTGAGCTCAGAGAATTAGGGGCTTGACCGTTGTTATATTTTTTTATCTCATTCTTGACTCTTTTTATAATAAAATGCTTTTCCTCTTCTGATATCCTCCATTTTTCATCTCGCCCCCAGATATCACCATATTCTACTGGATATTTTTTAGCTCCCCAATAACTAATTTTTGATTGATTTATACCTAATCTATTGCCTATTTTATGAAGAGATGCAGGTTCACGTCCTAAATTATACCTATCGATTTCGTGTTGTAGCTCATCTGAAATCTTCCGTAATAAATCAGGATTAATTCTATTTCCTGTCTTTGCTTTAGGTAGTTTCACATCCAGATGAACTGCTATTTGATTAATAATTTTGTAATCCAAATTTGACGCCTCGTTTATGAAGCTTCGAACAGCAGGAGGATACTCAAGCATTAACCATATAGCTAAAATATATTGTCTGGTGAAATCAAAGATTGATCTTCCTTGCCCCCCAATACAATTGATATCTAGTAAATTGGTTTGATTTTTTAGATATTTAAAAATTAGTATTTCTATTTTATGAAATACACCCTTTTTGTCGATACACTCGGTTATTTCACTAATAAGGATCTTTTTATTCTTTAATATGAAATAATGAATAGAGCTCCACAATTCCCTTTTTCTATCTCCCCATTCAGCAGGAGAAAGCATATTTTTAATCCCCTCACCATTGTATTTCAATTCGGCATCCTCCTTTCTCATAATAATATCCCTTGGTTATTTTAGATATAAACAAATTTGAAAAATTTTGCTCCTATTAATATAATTTATAATGATCTTTAAAAATCTATAGGAAAATTCCAAAAACTTAATTGAACTATAAGGAATAACGAATTAATTTAATAAATTTTCTCTATAATCCAAAAACAATTCACTTATGCTTTTGATATCCTCTGGGTGTAGTGTATCTAACTGATAAATAAATCTATATAAGAAAAAAATAATTGTTTTGAGAAAAATTTAGACTAAACCTAAGAATAATTACTTATACAAGTGTAACCTAAATTTTATTTTCTTATTATGTTAATAATCAGTCGTTTTCCGTCATGAGCAATACGTAAAGCTTCAGGTGTTTTTATGTTATGAATTCTTAACGCAATTGTTCCTCTCTTTTCGCTAAACTCACCATATTGTCCTAAACTTATGGTAAGACTATATTTTTTATTTTTAAACCCAAATACTCCTGCTAAGCCCTCTATAAAGTCGTGTAAAGAGGAAAATGCTTCCTCTAAATACCTAATTGTGTCTTTTTCGTGTTTAAATGTAAATTCTTCTATTTTTTTCACTTCAGGATTATCAGGTAATATGATTAAAATTCTTTCATTAGGTTCTACTTCTATAAACGAATTATTTATTAAGCTATAATGGTGTTGGTCAATGTCTCTATATTTTCTTACAGCTTCTCCAGATTTAATCCAATATTTTCTTAATAATCCAAAAATTCCAGTAGGGAGCGAATATTTTTCTTTTCCTCCAGATATAACTTTTCTCATTCTATTTCCTAAAGGTTTATTTAGCTTTTTACCAATTATATTTATAATTTTATCCTGAATAAAATGAATTGAGCTCAGAATTGGAGAGACCTTACTTATTAAGTTAATTAATGTAGGAGACCAAAAAATAATTCGGTTATGGCGTATATCTATCTGGTTTGCAAAATTTTTGTATTCCTGAATACATTTCTTTTCTAATAATTTCATTTGTTGGATATTAATAATTATAAAATTAGCATGAATTAATATCATATTATAACTCTGATATGATTTTATCCATTCTTTATTAATTATCTCATCATCAATTATCCCCTGCTTATGATAATTTTCTACAAATTGCTGATTAGCCCATTCAATCCATCCGTTAAATTTCTGAAATAAATTATTTCTATTAAAATCGTTTGGTGAATACATAATATTTCTCCTTTCTTTGAAACATCTTTTTATTTAATTTTGTTAATTCCTCTACTTTATAGAAAATAAAGAAATAATAACAATGTCACTTAAATAATTAAAATATTTTTAAAATTGACATTTCATAATTTTTTTTGAGTGGAATGAAGAAATAAGTTAAAGATAGAAAAAATTGAATTTCTTTAATCCTCGTTTTTTAAAACAAAAATCCCTTTTTTTCCTTCAGTTATGTTTATAGTCAAATATAGATCATCATTATGTTTCTATGTGATTTCTTCTGCCTCTAATAACCTTCTCGGGAGTGTTATTTGGGTTTTCCACTTTTTTCATAATATAAATATTTCACTGAATAACAGAATCACAGCACATTTACTGACTATGTTTCGTTTGAAAAAAGATTTCTAAATATTAATAGAAAAATGGAAAAAAGTTCCTGACCAGAGATTAGGACAATTTTTGATAAACTATATTTTTGGATCTAATCCGCATCATCCAAGTCATGATAGTTATATTTTTTTTAAAGAGGATGATGAAATTGAAGATTTATTGAAAAAGGTATTTCTTCAGATGTAATATCTGGGTATTATGAATCGGTTATAGAAAATTTCCGCCGAGGTTGGATATTTATAATTGGGTACTGTAATTAAAGCATGAAATCATGGGGAAAAATGAAGTCATTAAATTAGACAAAAAGCAAGTAGAAGAAATCAAACATGAAATAACTCAACATATTGAAAAATATATTGATTTAAAATTAAAACCTGTTCTGAAATATTTTAAAAAAAAGAAAGAATTCTATGAAATGAGCTATCTGTAACTCTTCTGATTAGGAGAATTATCCTTTGAATACTTGTTCTCGAAATCCTTAAAAAATAATCTGATAAAATCTTCCCTACCAGAAGATTATTCAAATATTTCTAATAAGTAATTTTTTTCTTCTTCCCAGGCCATTTTTTTGTAGAAAGAATTTAAATCTCATAAGGCATTTTTTTTCTTTTTTCAAAGTATTTTCCTAGGAGAAATTATTAATAAAAACTCAGAAGATTTATTAATATGAAAGATCAGTTATTTACTATGTCAGATAAAAATGAGAAATTGCTACCTCTTATAAAAGAAAAACAAACTAATGAAAATACAATCATACGTTATCCTGTAAACTGGGTTAGGAAAATACCCCAATTTAAGAAAGAAAAAATAAAAGCAAGTTTTTTTGAAAATTTAGGTATTATTCTTTTGAATAATCAAAATAAAATTATAGATAAATTTCTTAATTCTTTAAATTTTCTTGAATGTGCTAAGAAACTTGAATTAGAGGATATTGAATTATTATTTGAATACTTAGAAAAAAATCCAAAATTTAGTTTAGGGGACATGCTTGAAAATTTAATTTTAATTTCTGAAAGAGGGGATAAACTAAACCAACTTAAAGAAACCTCCTTAAATACTCATAAAGAAGCATTAATCCAAAGACTCCAAAATATTAGAGGTCTACCACATATGGACCATCGTATTTTGGATATTACTCATCATAAAATTATATTTGAGCCATACGATATCGAAAGTGATGAGATTGAAATGATTTTAAATAAATTAAATTTTAAATGGAAAATTACCGCAAGATCATCTTATTATCCATTAAAATCGATTTTAATCGAAGGAACACCTAAAAATGAAGATGATAATATTTTTACTCGTTCAGAAAAAGAAGAAAAACGAATCGAATCAATGGTTCCTGTAAAGTTATCTCTGCTGGAAAAAAATGCTTTTAAAAAAATGATTGTTGATAGAGTTGAAATTGAGAATAAAAAATTTAAAGAGTTTCAAGATCTAGTTGAAAGATATTGTAAAGAGAATAGGCATAATCTTGAATGGAATAAAATTCAACCAATAATAACAACCCAAAAAGGCAAACAAATACTTCATTTTATAAATGGTTTTGATAAAAAAATTGGTGAAAAACATATGTGGCGATATTTATATGGTGAAATGGCGGGATTTAGAGTTGAACGATATATTGATGGATGGGTACTTAGCCCCACAGTAATAAGTGTGGATGAAGAAAGTAAACCTGATAGGATATGCATTACTCCAATTATTGATGTTCAAAGTATGTTGAAAAGATTTAACAATGCTATAGAATATTTACATAATATTCCCAAGAAAGAACTTTATTGGGAATATACACCGCCACCAATGTTTGATGATAGAATAAAAAAAGAGATAGGTAAAAGTGGGAGAATAAATTGTTTTTTGTGTGAAACCGATTTAACAGCTAAAATATATAAAAACCATACAATTGTTTCCAAGCATGTGTGTAAATGTGGAGCAATAATTGGGATAGAGCTTAAATTTGGTACATATATGCAGACTTACTTTTTTGAAAATGAATTTAAAATGAAGGAATTCTTTCAAACAGCTGATAAATATATCTTATCTCAAAAAATCCTAATAGAAATCGAAAATTTAGAACTAAATGAATTAAGAGATCAAATTCTAGTTATAAATGGAAAATTTGAAATCGAAATAAGAAAAATAGAATTTGATACAGATACATTTACCATTTTAAGGTTCAATGATGATTTTATAGAAAACTTATTGGGAAATTTTAAAGGTATCGCAGATAAAAAGTTATTCAATCTTTTAGAAAAAGAACTCTTCTTAGAAATAGTATTAGAAGAAATGGAAGTAATCTTCAAAGTTTGATCTAGGAATTATTGGATAATATTTAGATTTAAGCTGTCCTGGCTTAAGGATTTTAATGGTTGGATATGAGAATTTTGACAAAATTACATCTTTTCCTTCAGGAAGAAAAACTTTCTGAACATTTTCTCCTTTATACGACACATTTTTCTACCTTTCTCTGGTGTGAAAACTAAAGTGGTTTAAAAAGGAGGTTTTTATAAAAAAACTAACACATATGTAAAATTTATATAATCAAAATTATTACTAATACTTAACCAATATAGACAAATTGGGTGGATGTAGAATGCATTACTATTGCCCTAGATGTGGTAATAAAAGAATTATAGAATATCCCAAGAGTTTTGATTGCCCAAAATGTATAGATAATGAAGGATTTCCTCTTGAATTTGATAAGGAAGATCTCAATACAATTGATGAAAAATCAGAAATTATGTCAGTAAGAGAAAAGCTAGCATTTCTTAAACCTTTTGAGGATGACCTTAAAGATCCAGAAAAACTTAATAGATTGTTAAAATCAATTGATGATGATTTAGATAAAGTAGGTCATTAAAATCATACCTAATGGTAATAATGGGTTTTATATCTTAACTGGAAAAAGTATTAGTTTATAACTTTTATTTTGAAAATCTTATTATGCCTCTAAGAGCTTTTTGTGTTGAATTAAAAAGGGATTTTAATTGCATAACTGGATTACCTGAGAATCCACAAAAATTAAATTGGAGTTGTCCTAATTGTGATGTGGATTTTTTTTTAATTAGATATGGTTCTAAATATGCTTTTCTACATGAACGTGAGGTTGTTGACTTTATTAGGAGTTTAGTCGGAGAATCCTACATTTTATGGGCACAAAGAGAGAGGAGATCCATCATTGTCTTCCTCAATGATCGTTCTCTTTTTATGAAAAATCTATAAAGTTACTTCATAATTATAAAAATTTTGGATTGAAACATCAATGACTTCAAGTAAAAATAGAATACTAGTCGGTTTCTTCTTAATTTATTTCATAATCAGCATTTTTGATGCATTTTTTATGTTGTATATCCCTTTATAATACTTTAATGTTTTAAAGGTTAACCGGTCCGAATTAGCCTTTATTCAGTTATTAACTTATTTTACACTATTTCTATTCCCATTACTAGGATTTCTCTATGATAAACGTATAAAAAAGGAATCTCACGCTAAGGCTTTGTTATCTTTTTCTCTTGTTCCATTATGTGGAAGCTTCTTAATTTTTATTTATTTCAAGGAAATTCTAGCCCTCTACGGAATATTTGTTTTCCTTAGTTTTCTTTCTAAAGCGCTGATTCGAACAGGAATGACAGGATTATATTTGAAATTTGTTGAAGGAGCGAATAACCCTACAAAATCAATTAACCGGAAAATGCAGATTATCTTTATTGTTAACTCGTCTTCTGCTTTTGGCTTTCTATTAATATCTCTGTTCTTCAATCTTCTGGTAAGAAATATAGTCTCTTTGGCTTCATGGAATAGTTTTTTTATTTTAGGGTGGTCATTTTCAATTCCATTGATCATTTTTGCATTTTTCTATGTAAAAAAGGTTAACTTTCTTAAAGGAAGGAAAGAAAAAGAAGAGAATAAAGTTAAAAGACATTTCAATCTTTCTATAAGCCAGATTTTCATTATGGTGGTTATATATATAGCTATTTTTCTAAGTTTTTCTGAATCTCTTAGCTTTTACCCTAGAAGCTCTTGGATTTTTAATAAATTTACGGAAAACAGTTTTAGGGTTTACAGTTCTCTTTACTTTATTTTTAGTTTTTGTTCTCTATTTGGATATTACCTATCATATATACTAGGAAAGAAAGCCAGTGAAAAAAAGGTCTTAATCTTATTTAGTTTTATTTGCTTGTATACTCCCGGAATGTTTTTGCTAACTGTCTCTAATTTTACCACATTTATGGTTTTGGAAAGCCTATTGACTGTTTTAGCAAGTATTCTTAATCTTACTTATGTTTCTTATGTCACTGATTTCTCAATTAAAAGCAAGTATCAGACTTTTACATACTTGCTCCTCCAAACCCCTTCCTCAATTGCTAGTCTAATATTTGTTCCTTTGGGCACACATCTCTCAGTCAATATCAGTTATGAAAATCTAGTAATTATTTCGTGTTTCCTATTTATAGCTTCAGGTGTACTGCTTCTGATAGTGTTATTTTTTAAAGAAAAAGAAAAAAGTATTTTGTTAGTGCCTCAAGAAAGACACATAGCATAGCTTATGAATTCGGTCTGCTATTTCCACGCATCATATTAAATCAATAATTACGAGTATTTTAAATTCATTCATGTAAAAACAATTACAATAGATTAATATATTAAGCCTTACTGAAAATATGAAAAAGATTGAACATATTATCGGGAAAGCAATGCTTGAATATTCAAAAGATAAATCCTTTGAATTGAGTTTAATAAAGAAAGATAAGGTTAGATTCACGCTCGATATAGACTATTATTTTCGAGAATGTGAAGATCTAACAGACCTAGAGAAAAAGGCTATTTCTCTTGCTAATGGTGAGATATTAGATGTGGGGTGCGCAACAGGATATTATATACCTGCTTTAAAGATGAATGGTGTCGTTGATGCCATTGATATATCAGAAGACGCAATAAAGGTTGCTAATGCAAGGGGCATTGAAGAATGTCATGTTGCTGATGTTTTTAATTATAAACCCTCTAAGAAATATGATTCAATCACTTTATTTGAAAACAATATCGGTTTGGGGGGAACTCTTTCAAGGACTAAAAAACTAATTAAAATTTTAATTACATTTCTAAAAAGAAATGGAAAGATAATAGCTACAATCCGTCATACTGATTATAGAAAAAAATATTACAGTTCGAAATATACTCCATATTGGAAAGGTGATTATGGCAAAAATTTTCGTTGGTTTTATTTTAACATTAATTATCTTCCGAAATTTTGTACTAAGTATCATTTAAAATTAGAAATTTTGGATGAGGCTGATGATGATGAGGGACGTAAAATATATCTGGTTAGACTCTCTCAAAACAATCTTTAGAGGATTTAAAAAAGACCATGGCGTTACTCGCGTTTATTCTTGATATAAGAAGACTATTTGAATTCTAATGTGGAAAGAAAAGATTTGTTGAGTGATTTATCTGTAGAAAAGAATCTAATTTAAATTCAAAATTTTACTCATAATGCAATAAATATACATATTCTGCAAGAGTAAATTTTTCAAATTTAAAATCTAGGTAATCTTCGCTATTGGTGGCATTATCCCAACAATTTTCTTTAGGATATAAGGGTGGTGTTAAAGGTATTTTTATGACGAATTTATACTTGATTAAATATAAATTAAAATAAAAAACTCCAATATTAGGATTAAAATCAATATACATTTTAATGTTGAAAGTTACCTTGGTACTAGGTTTCTTTGATTTTGAGATCATTATAATGACTTTTTTGATAAAAAAAGATTGGAGAGATTGGTATTATTGTAAAAATTCGTATATATAAATCTTTTTTTATCAAAAAGTGTATATAATAATAAAATATTTTCATATTTTTGATAAAAAATTATTATTAAATTCACCTATGGCTAACAAATCTATGTAATTTGAAGAGTTATAGTGAGCTCTGTAGATATTAATAAAGAGTTTAAGGAGAAGACTTTTAACTTTAAGTAAATTTGTAGGAGAGTTGGTTTAGAAATAAAGAATACATAGAAAAAAACTAATTTTTTAAATAATAGGAAGTGAAAAATAAAAAGTAGATCCCTTATTTCTCCCATCTGATTCAACCCAAATCATTCCATTATGTAATTTAATAATTTCTTTTGAGGCGAACAAGCCCAATCCTGATCCTTCAATCCCGACATCCCATCCCTTACCATATCGTTCAATTTTTCCAAATTGGGTAAATAGTATTTTCTTTTCGTCTTCAGTAAAGCCAATTCCCGTATCTTGTATTGAAACTATAAAATAGTTATCTTTAATTTCAGATTCAATTTTAACTTCTCCATTTGGCTGAGTATATTGAATTGCATTGATTAATAGATTACTAATAATTGTGTGGATTTTTTCTTTTTCAAATTCAGTAATTAATTTATCATGTAATTTTAAAGAAATAGAAATATTTCTCATTTGTGCGAAACCTGATAATTCATCTACGCATAATTTAATTAAAAATGATAAATCTTCCTTTTTTTTTTTCAATTCTATCTTATTTGATGCTAAGTACGAGCTTTCTATAATTTGATTAATTAAAATTTCAAGTCTTTTACATCCTTTTAAGACCATATTTAATATTGAAACTATGTTGCTATCAAACTTATCAGCATATAATTCTAATAAAAGCTCAGTAAAACCCTTAACTGAAATAAGTGGAGTTTTCAATTCGTGGGATGTTCTATCCATAAATTCTTTTTTTAATTGTTCAAGTCTTTCTTTTTCCGTAATATCTTGCAACCATAATCTTAGACCTTTAATCTCTCCATTGTTATTTAACTGAAATAATCTTCTTCCAGATAACCATTTAATTTTCCCTTTTTTTGTAATTATTCTAAAATCTAAATCTTGATCCCCCCTTAAACGGATAATTTCATGTATATCGTCAAGATGAACTACCTTAAAAAAGATAGTTTCGTCTTTCAATTCTTCTCTATTATAACCAATAATTTCTAATAGCTTTGGATTAACATATGAAACTTTTTTTTTTATCAAATCAATTTCCAACAATGCCATTGAAGAGTTTTCTACTAATTCTCTATATTTTTCTTCAGATTCTTCTAATTTTTGGTCTAAAAGTTTATGATCGGTTATATCTATACTTATATTCATGCCTGCAGGATGGCCTTGATAGATAATAGATCTCGCATAAAGATCTAACCAACGGATTTCCCTATTTTTTCTGATTATACCTAGCTCTTTATGAACAGTAGGCATATTTTCACCCGATTGGGCTTTTCTTGAAAGTTTGCTAACCTCTTCCCTTTGATCTGGGTGTATTAATATATCAAATAGCTCATTAGGTTTCCATTTTTTAATTTCTTCATAAGTATAGCCAATATTATCTAAGAATTTTTTATTAATGAATTTAAATATATTATCTTGAATTATGCTGACTCCCACCATTGATTCTTCTGCTATTGTTCTAAATTTTTCCTCAGATTCTCTAAGATTCTTAGTATTTTTCTTAAATTTTTCTTCAAATAATGAAACTATCTTTTGATAATCATCCTTAGGATTTTTCAATAAATCTTTTAATATTTCAGATTCAGATGATGTAAAAATGCTTTTTTCATAATTGCTCATAATACATACCCAATCAATATTTAATTAACTAAATAGAGCTCTTTTCTAAGAGACAGAAAACACCCCAATACTAAAATTCTAGAATTTCAGATTGCAATAAAATAATTTTAGTAGTAACTTTTAAATCTTTCAAATTCGATAATCAAAAATATAGTTTAAAAATCTTATAAGAAAGATTTCTTGCACTAGACTATTCCGGTGTATTAGTGTATTTCATTTCATCCCAATTAATCAGTTCCCTCATCGGGGTAGGAAAGTATTTCCCTTCAACTATTTCGTCCTTAACGAGTTTCTTCACATAACGATTAACTTTCCTCATAGAAAGATTTATTTTTCTACTCAATTCATGAATAGTAAGCCCAGGAATCTTATTTATCATTTCATACAAAATATGTCTTTTTTCAAAAGTCAAAATCAATCATTTCCTTTTTTCTCTTTTGCTTCTATTCTTAATTAATTCTCTTAATCTTTTTATATAAAGTTGGGTTATTAATTCTGCCTAAAACTAATAAACACCGCTTTTCTAAGTTTATAACATGTCAACGGGAAAAACCTATAAAATATGAACTCAGCTTGTATTAGCTTCTAACCTATAAACAAGATATTCAAATAACTCTTGAAATATTACACCCAAATATGAGATTTAGTTGCTATTTTTATACATACAAAAAAAAATGTATATGATATAAATAACTATATAAATATTGCATTTGTGGTGGTAAAGTTGGTCGAATTTGTTACTGAAGCAGGGAAAATAGATAGAGAGACCGAATTAGACATTAATTTATTAAAACAATATGTTAAACGTTTAGAAGCTAAACTCAATGGATGTAGAAGGATTATGTATTCTGATATTATTAATCTAGTAGCAAAAGAAGGAAACAAAGGAGAGAACGTTAGCAAATTGATTAGATGGTGTGGAACTAAGATCAAAAATGGGATTTATTATATTAATGATTATTAAAAGGTTAAATGATGTAAACAATTAGATAACTTTTACTGGGGTTCTTTTTAAATATTTAATTATCCCTTACAGTAAAGTAATGCGGTTAACCGAGATAATCCATGTGAAACCATCGGAACATCTTACCAATTTATGTCATTTAGCTAAAAATCTTTACAACTTAGGAAATTGGTATATTAAGCGGGATTTCTTTAATTTAAATAACATTTTATCTTATTATGATTTGGATTTCATGGTTAAACGTAAAAATGCATATAGAAATCTGCCTTCTCAAACATCCCAACAATTATTTAAATTACTAATGAAAAACTGGAGATCTTATTTTAAGGCAATCCAAGATTACAGAAAAAATCCCCAAAAATACAAAAAAAAACCGAAAATTCCGAGATATAAAAAGAAAAATGGGGAATCAATCGTTATTTTTACAAATCAACAATGTAAAATTAAGGACGGGAATCTTCATTTTCCAAAAAGGGTTAATCTTGAACAAATTAGAACTATAATTAAAGAAAAATTAAAGGAAGTAAGGATTATCCCATTAGGAATAAATTATAAAATTGAAATTGTCTATGAAAAAGAAGAAAAAGATTTAGGGTTGAATAATCTCATAAAAATAGTCTTATTCAAGGGTGTGATATCCAGGTGACATCCAGAAAAAGACCCTTAATGCATGAAAAATTATTTATGTCGTTATAATTAAATAATAATAAAAAAATTTACACTAAAAAACTATAATTTGAAGATTATAGCTTCACACATGTAATATTTACTCAGTATTTTTTAATTAAATTAAGATATTTACTTAATTCAGTTTTTGTTTTGCCCCCTAACAAAATCAACTTATTTGAACTAAGATTTTCTGAGATACAAATTAAATTTTTAATGTTAAAACGTGAGACAGTAAGATTAATCATAACTATATTTAATCCATTAGAACTTGAAATATTTAAATGTTCAATTTTACTTTCTGCCATATCTTCAAATGATTGATTTAATTGGGCGATTAGCTTGTGAGAGTGATTGATTAGAAAAGTATTGAAATCTTTTGACATAGATTGTATAATAATACTATTATTCTGGTTAGTAATGAAACACATAATCTTAGAATATTCTTTTATAAGATTGTCTAGAATATTTTTTAATTTGAGTTTTTCTTCTGAAAAACTACTTAAAATTTCGTAAAAAGCGTTATATATGCTATAAATAAAATCAGGGTATATACTTGTAAAATAAATGGGTAAACTAAATTTACTTTGTATTTCATTTTTTAGATCATTAATATCCGATTCTCTATTACTTGGATTTATTTGATCTATTTTGTGCAAGAATAATATCATTTTTGTATCATAGGATCTAATTCTAATAATATCGAGAATATCTTGGATCTCACTAACTATTTCTTTCGATTTTGAAGTCCAAATCATAAAATCAAAAATATAAATAATGACATCAGTATTTTCAAAAGCTATAAATTGAGTTCTATTATCATTTAATATACCATTTAATTCTTGTCCTGAACTATCAAAAACGCCTAAACTTAAGTCTAACCAAGAGTAAACTGAAGGTTTTATACCTCGTGTTGGACTAAGAGGATTAATTAATAAATCCCTAGGATCATGGCCTTCAAATATAATTTCTTTTAATGTGGTTTTTCCCACTCCTGCACGTCCTAATAAGAGAATCTTTCGTTCTGTAGTTTTTTTAAAAAGTCTCCCAATGTTTTCTGAAATATAACTAATCCGATCTTCTTTTGGAAGTTTAAAACAAGATTGAGCAATAAGTATCAATTCTGATATCAATTTATAGAGATTAATTTGTTCTTTTTCATGAATAATTAGAATAAGCATATCATACCCAAATTCTATAACTCTAGTTTTATCACAATAGCTCAAAATTACTTGGTCGTCATAATGAAGTTCATACAATTCTTCTTCTTTAACATTACTTTGCTTTAAACTGTGAGACATGTAAATCTTATTAATTAGATCTTGTGTCAAATTGAGAGTACCAGGATATTTAAAATCTATAATGCTGCCTATCTTGTTATCCCAACTTAATAATGCTAATCCTAATACCATATTTATACACAGAAATTTATTTAAAATTGAAATAAAAGAAAAATTACGATGAAATCTAATTCATACAATATACAAGATTATTTATATTTATTATTTTCCATTCTTTTAAATTATGAAATTAATTTGAGTTTTTTAAGAATTGGTTTATTTTTTCAGCTTTAGCGTAAAATTCTTTTCCAAAATGCTCATCTCCTATTTCAAAACAAATCTTAGCTATTTTTTCGAAAATAATTTCTGCATACTTAAAATCTTCATTTTTTAACGCTAATTCAGCATCTTTAATCAATTGATCTCTCTCGCGTAAGGGTTGTAATGAAGAAATTTCTTCACTATTCAAATTTAAGACATCTGCTAAAATATTCATCATTTTAATTTGATTTTTTTGTTCAATAGCAATCATTGCATAGGCTTTTAACCCTGTTATTCTCTCGATAGTTTCAAGATCTAACGCACCTGGTAAATCTTGTTTATTTGCTATAACAGCTGAACGAGCATAGGGGGCATATTCCTTTACTAATTCGATAAAAAATCTGCTTTTTTCCACATTTTCTAATGTAGAACTTGTAATTATAAAAACTGTATCACTACCACGTATGAAATTGTTCCATAAATAGCTAAAATTTACTTGTCCTGCAAAATCCCATAGATGGAAATATAACTTCCCAATTTTAACAGTTGATATTTCTTTCTCTCAATACCCGAGAAACAACATTTTCAACATCCAGTGGTATTTCTGGACGTTTTACTCTGTATAATTTAGGACTTTTTGAACTATTCACTTCTAAGAAATCAATATCAACAAGACTCTTAAGTGCTCGCCATATAAAATTTATCTTAGATCTATCGGAGGATTTTACCTTATCATCTATTCTTATTCTTTTTACAGTAATAAACCCGCTGCTAAACATCTTAATGGTTTCCAAAGTCTCCTTCAGATGTTTTTCAAAAAAATCCATAAAATTTCACATTTCTAATTATAAAAGGTTATTATTATAAATTTTTAGATTAAAGAGTAATAATATTTTATTACTTACCCTTATGACCCTCAGCTCGTTATTCTCACTTTATAAATCAAATAATTTATATAATTTTCATCTTATTAGATTTTATACCAAGTCCTTAATTATGAATATTTATTTTAACTAAGGAATCACGGCATTTTGGGAAAAAAATTGCGTTAAACCTTATAATAGATAATTTGGGATCTTCCTTTGAGACTTTTACAACAGAGAGAAACCAATAAATTTTTTACCACTAATTATATATTCTTTAATTATTCCAATGCGGGGGAAAGGCAATACAACAGCAAACCAAAATATATTTGTTATTTAACCGTTGGAAGAGTAAAGAAGAAAGTACTTCCCTTATGTTTCCCCTCTGATTCCATCCAAATTTTCCCGCCATGCGACTCCACAATTCTTTTTGAAATATATAATCCTAATCCGGTGCCATCAATCCCTAAATCAAGCCCTTGCCCATAAGACTCGATTTTTCCAAATTGTTGAAAGATTTTCTTTTTTTTACTCCTCACTAAAGCCAATTCTATTATCTTGTACCGAAATAATCACAGAGTTTTCTTTTAATTCAGTATTTATTTCAATTTTATTTAGACTCCACAATTTTCCCGTCCTTATCCCAACATCCTTTAGCGTAGCCACAAATGTCTAATATGGGTCAATTAAATAATTCCACTTTATTATTTTTATAATTCTTGGGTCTAAATATCAAATTACTCACTTCCCATTAATACTACTCCAGGAATTCTAATAATTCCTCTTTTCAATTTTTTTAATTTTTTCCTTAAACGTAAAAAACCAGCCCCCATACCACTAATTTTCTTATTCTGAATTTGTGTTTTAAAAATGTAAAAAATTAATAAAAATCTTAAAGCTTTGTTTCTAATCTATTTATAATTGGAAGCGAGAAATAA
>LAZR01001258.1_pt1 | contig 16389 bp, 11 predicted proteins | sample 329461 | NCBI WGS metagenome assembly LAZR01 (sample SAMN03002196, study PRJNA259156) | marine sediment metagenome | biome: sea floor; feature: Hydrothermal impacted sediments; material: marine sediment; isolation source: Loki non-amplified sample from Loki's castle hydrothermal vent sediment ...
TTTTAGAATTTCTTGCTGTAAAACTCTTTAAACTATCAAAAGGGAATAGAAGAACTTTTTTTTGGCTCCTTTGTATAATGACTACTTTTTTAGCAGCAGTTATTAGCGATGTTGTTGTAGTGTTAATTCTTGCTCCAATAGTAGTTCGATTATGCCACTTTTTAAAAATTAGAGCTGGGACTTATCTACTGGGTATGACAATTAGTATCAATATAGGTTCCATCATAACACCTTTTTCAAGTGGAGAAAACATCATTATCTCTACAGAGTTTAATTTAGATACTCTGTATTTCATAAAATATTACTGGGTTTTTTCTTTTATCTTATTATTTTGCACAATTTATTTATTGGATAGATTTATCTTGAGTAAAGAACCAAAAATTGACGAGGCGCAGAAGAAGTTTGTGATAGATTTAATAGATACAGACATTATGATTAAAAACAAAAAAATGTTTTATTTTAACGGTATTGCCATAATCATAACAATTGTATTATTTGGTATTCTCCCTTTACTTTTTTTAACTGCCATGATTGCCACTTTAATTTTGGTACTAATTAATAGGGGTTATACGGGAAAATCTATGAGCGATCTTTTAAAGGATGTTGAGTGGGAAATTCTTTTCTTCTTTATCTCTCTATACGTAGTCGTTGGATGTCTTATGGAGGCTGGATTTAGAGAAATTTTTGAAAACATCGCGTTTGAAGCTTTGAATCCTTTTGTTTTGTCCTTAATTATGCTAATAATAATCAGTTCTCTCTCTGGCGTTGTTGCGAATACTCCTACTGCGTTAATTTTTATCCCTATTATCACAACATTAATAGAACCAGGGCCTTCGGGTTCTGGTTTTGCATCAGTTCCACTATATTTTTCGCTTATAATCGGTATCAATCTTGGCGGAAACTTTCTGCCTTCGGGAGCGGCTTGCGATATGATGACTCTGAAAATTGCACAAGATTCAGGTGTAGTAAATTTTGATTATAAGCGCTTATTAAAGACAGGAGGCTCTTTTGCCTTACTTCACATTGGAATATCAATATTGTACTTAATGATCTTAGTTCCAATCTTTGGATAATTTGATCTATTATAAGTGATCAATTAAAAAAATAAAATAAAAAGTTTTATTAATAAAAAAGTTATATCCACCCTCTTAACCGCATTGCAGTGATTACACGTTCAAGAGCAATAATGTATGCTCCCATTCTATTATGTGTATTGTATTTTTGAGCTTGTTCAACTGTAGAACGATACGCCTTTGTCATTACTCTATCAAGCGCTTCAAAAACTTCTTTTTCAGTCCAGAAATACAGATAATAACCTTGAACCATTTCAAAATATGAAACTGTAACCCCTCCTGCATTACATAAAAAGTCTGGAATAATATAAATTCCCTTTTTAAAAAGCGTTTGATCTGCATCTGGTGTAGTTGGACCATTAGCAAGTTCAGCTATTATTTTACAATTGATATTATCAACGTTTTCTCGCGTAATAACATTTTCAAGGGCAGCAGGGATTAATATATCGCAATTTAATTCCAAAAGTTCTGCATTCGAAATTTGTTTTGTATCAATTAGCCCGACTACTGTTTTTGTTTTTTCTTTATGGAGAGCAGCTTCATGAGAATTTATTCCATTCTCATCATAAATTCCTCCTTTAGAATCAGATACTGCAATTATTTTACAATTAAAACTATCCTGTAGAATTTTTGCAGCCCAAGAGCCTGCATTACCATAACCTTGTATTGCTACTGTAGCACCATTTAAATTCAATTCAAGATCTTTAGCGGCTTCTCTGATACAATACACTCCACCTTGGGCGGTAGCAATCGATCGTCCTGCACTGCCGCCTAATGGTAACGGTTTGCCTGTTATCACAGAAGGTGCATGCTTCCTCACGATTTTTTCATATTCATCCATCATCCAAGCCATAATTTGAGGATTAGTGTAAACGTCTGGAGCGGGAACGTCAATATTCGGTCCTATAATATCTACAAGTTGTCTAATATAGTTTCTTGCAAGTGTTTCAAGTTCTCTATTGCTCATTTCCTTAGGATTACAAATTATTCCACCTTTTGCACCCCCTAATGGAATGTCCACGCAAGCACATTTCCAAGTCATCCATGCTGATAATGCTTTCACGAGAGAAGCACTTTCTTCTGGATGCCATCTGATTCCCCCCTTCATCGGTCCTCTGGCTGAGTTGTATTGGCTTCTAAATCCTCTAAATGTTTTAAGCATACCGTCGTCCATCTTCATAGTGATCTTTACTTCTACAAATCTTTCAGGAGTTTTCAGTGCATTATATATTTGACTATCATAACCACTAAGTTTACAAGCGTCATAAAGCTGTTTTTGAGAGATTGTAAATGGATCTAAATTTTCACTCATATTAATATTCCTCAAATTGAATAATTTTCAATTTATGAACTAATTAAGATTAATTTTCTGAAAAAAATTTGTATTTTTATTTGCTTAATTTGATATATATAAAATATACAATAAAAGTTTGCTGTGGGAAAGGTTTAGGAAATTTTTATCATTTCTTGATACTGAAACTAATATTTTTAACTAAAAATGATTTCTTAATCTAATTATTCTTTAAATATTCATTTATAGCATTGGCAGCCCTTCTTCCGGCACCCATGGCTGATATAACAGTAGCAGTACCAGTAACGATATCTCCTCCTGCATAAATACCTTTTATATTTGTTTTTCCATTCTCATCAACTACAATATTACCCCATTTATTTAATTCAAGCTCAGGATAAGTTGAAGTTAACAATGGGTTTGCATTATTCCCGATAGCGATTACTACTAGGTCGGTTTTGATACGAAATTCAGAATTTTCAATAAGAATAGGTCGCGCTCTTCCAGAAGCGTCAAGTTCTCCAAGTTCCATTCTAATAACTTCCATTTCTTTAATATTACCACTTCCATCTTCAATAAATCGTATTGGATTTGTTAATAACTGGAAAATAATCCCTTCTTCTTTAGCATGATGAGTTTCTTCTTTTCTTGCTGGCATCTGTTCCAATGCCCTTCTATATACTATAGTAACTCTCTCTGCCCCTAATCTTAGAGCAGATCTTGCTGAATCCATAGCTACATTTCCTCCTCCTACAACAGTAACTTTCTTTCCTATTTTAATAGGAGTTTTATATTTAGGAAAATCATAAGCTTTCATTAGGTTAACTCTTGTTAAATATTCATTAGCAGTTATAACACCTTTAAAATTTTCCCCTACAATTTTTAAAAATCGTGGCAATCCTGCTCCTATTCCGATAAAGATTGCTTTAAAATCCTTCTTTTTTAAATCATCTATAGTCAATATTTTTCCAATTACCATATTGTATTCAATTTTTACATTAAGCATTCTTAGAATATCAATCTCATCCTTCACGATTTCTTTAGGTAATCTGAATTCAGGAATACCGTATACTAATACACCGCCACCCTTGTGGAAAGCTTCAAATATAGTTACATCGTAGCCTTTTCTTGCAAGGTCAGCTGCACATGTGAGACCTGCTGGACCAGAACCGATCACAGCTATTTTAATATTGTTTGGAGCTTGACAATCGGGACATTCCTTAAATTGATTTCTTCGCTCCCAATCAGCGATAAAGCGTTCTAGATTTCCAATCGCGATCGGTTCAAATTTCTTACGTAATACACATTTGCTTTCACATTGATTTTCTTGAGGACACACTCTCCCACAAATAGACGGTAGAATATTATAGTCTTTTACACACCGAATTGCTTCGTGAAAATCTCCTTCTCTAATTAATTTAATAAATTGAGGAATATTTACATTAACAGGGCAGCCTTCAATACATAGAGGTTTAGCACATTGTAAGCATCTCTTAGCTTCTTCTTTAGCAATTTCCTCTGAATATCCTAAATTAACTTCCTTAAAATTCTTAACTCTTAATCGCGGGTCTTGTTCTGGCATCTTATATCTCGGTGTTCTGACCGATTTTGTTTTCTTACTTTCTTTACTCATTAATCTCACCAGATTTGAATTTTTCAACAGCTTTACATCTTCTTTTCTGATAAATTGATACTTCGGGTTCTTTATATTGATCTTCTCTGTTAATTAATAAATCCCAATCTACTTGATGCCCATTGAAAGTAGGACCATCCACACATGCAAATTTAGTCACAACTTCTCCCTCTTGAATTAAAGATAGACGACAGCACCCACACATTCCTGTTCCATCAATCATTATGGTACTTAAACTCACATAAGTAGGAATATTTCCGTGGCCTTTTGTGAAATTTGAGGCATCTTTCATCATATACGTACACCCGATAAAATAAAACTTATCCACCTTAATACTTTGATTAAATATATGCTCTAAACCAGTTAGAATTTTTCCTTTCAGTCCTTTAGAGCCATCCGAAGTACAAAATGTAATTTTATCTGAAATCTCTTCAAATTTTTTCACTAAATAAAATAAATTCTCATTTCGCGCTTCTAATATAACTAAGACTTTATTTCCAGCAGATTTTAATGCTTTTGCTATAGGGTAAATAGCACCATTCCCATAACAACCCCCAGCTAATAAAACTGTACCAAAATTATTTATCTGAATTTCATTTCCTAATGGTCCCACAACGCTATATATATAATCTCCAGAATTAAGATCGGTTAATTCCCTTGTTGAATATCCAGTTTCTTGGAAATATAGAGTTATTGTACCTTTAGTAGAGTCCCAATCAGAGATAGTTATGGGTATCCTTTCACTTATTTCTTTTTTCATTAAAATTAGAAAATTACCAGGTTTTGCTTTTTTCGCAATTAACGGGGCTTCAATTACCAATTCATAGAAATTAATAGCAATTTCTATATTTGAAATGACTTTAAATCTCGTCTCTTTTGACTTTTCAACGTTAATATTGAATTTTTCTCCTGATTTTCTGAAAACACGATATTCAATTAGCTTTTTTAGGTCTACAACTTGATTTGATATCTTTTCTCCCCGATATTTAAAGGACTCTAATATCGATGGCTGATTTATGAGTTCTGAAAAATTCTCCTCAAAGGAGTGCATTGGAATCTTTATATTTTTCATGAGATTTTCTAAATCATTTAAATTACCAATGGGATGTTCTTTTTTAATTTCTTCAAAGATTTCATTAGAATTTGAAAATTTGAATTCTTCTCCTTTTAAGTTATCGTACACTTTAGCTAATTCACAATAAATTTGCCAATCAGATTTTGATTTGCCTACTTTTGAAGTAACTTTGTAAAAATTATTTATTTTATGTTCAGAATTATTAAATGATCCCGTGTCCTCTATAAATGTACTTGTTGGAAGTATCACGTCAGCATCTTGAAAACAATTAGAAGGATATATATCTTGCAATATTAAGAATTCAATACTTTTTAAGAGGTCTAGATTATCAAGCCTTTCAGTAAGGTATAAAGCTTTTATTTTTCCTCTCTTTATATCTCTAATAATTTCTTCTTGAGATTTGTTATTATTAAAAGTAATATTTTTAAAAACGCCCTTAATATTTGCTTTTCTCCATAAAGAACTTTTATTTAATTTATTATTCAAAAAAGCTGATAGCGTTATATTATTTGTTTTTAGAATTTTATGTGAAAATTTATTTAATATGTAAGCAGATTCATTAGATAAATCTGATGATGCTAAAACAGCAATTTCTTCAGGATTATATCTCAATAAATTTTCTTTTATTGTTTCATATGCCTCATCCCACTCGCTTGGAATTAAATCATTATCTTTTCTAATTAAAGGATATCTTAATCTTTCTTTCCCATTGTTAAATGGAACAATGCAAAATCTACCAAATAAGCATGGTTGTTTGTTATTAAGATAGTTATTTTTGTTAGGAATTGATTCAACTAACATTTCATTATGAGAAAAATAATCAAATCTACATCCTATGTTACAAAATCCACAAATTGATGCAGTAACCTTACTAGATTTATCAAACCATTTAGTATTTCTTGAAGTTATAGCACTTGTTGGGCATATATCAATACATGATCCACAAAACTGACAATTTGTATCAAGAAGTAATAAGTCAAAAGCAGTTGAAACTTTAGTATCATGTCCACGATGAGCAAAATTAATTGCTCCTATCTCCCTCAATTCATTACAAATCCTAACACATTTACCACATAGAATACACATATTTGGATCTACTTCAATAAATGGATCGCTTCTCTTAAGGGGAGAATTCTTATACTCTAATTGATATTCAACATCATCAATATCAAGGTAATTGGCAATCTGTCTTAAATCGCAAAATTCCTTGCTGGAGCAGGAAAAACACCCAAAACTTCTACCTGCTTTAATTATATTTTTTCTTTCATCCTCACATTTTTTCTTATTATCACACACAAGACAAGAAAATGGATGCTCACTCAGCATTAATTTCAAAACTTCGATTCTTAATTCTCGAAGGTCTTTGTCATTAGTGATAATTTCCATATCGCTTTGAGCAGGAGTAGAACAGGCTGTGGGATAACCTCTCATTCCTCCTACTTTAACAATACAAAGCCGGCATCCTCCATAAGGGGTTAGATTTTCTATATAACAAAGTGTAGGTATATATATCCTTGCATCCCTTGCAACTTCTAGAATTGTTTGTCCCTCTGAAAATTCTGCTATAGAATTATTGATTTTTAAAGTAGCTTTTTTGTCATTCATGAATTTCTTATTCCTCTTTTACTAAATTAGTTGTTTTAAATATCGCTTTATATGAGCATAAACTAAGACAAAGTTCGCATTTAACACATGATTGATAATTAATAGAATGAGGTTCTTTAGGTTCTCCTATAATTGCATCTGATGGACAATTTATTTTACAAACTTCACATCCAGTGCATATTTTTTTATTAATTGAATAAGAAATTAAATCTTTACACACAAGGGCAGAGCAACTCTTATCGACAATATGGGCTTCGTATTCTTTCTTAAAATATTTTAAAGTAGTGAGAACGGGATTTGGAGCTGTTTGACCTAATCCACATAAACTAGTTTTCCTTACTATGTTCGCAATTCTTTCTAAATTCTCTAAATTTTCTAAATTTGCATGTCCTTCCTTTATTTTAGTAAGAATATCAAGCATTCTTTTTGTTCCAATTCTACATGGCACACATTTACCGCATGATTCCTTTTGAGTGAAGGTTATAAAATAATGGGCTAATTCAACCATACAAATATCTTCATCTAAAACGATAAAACCTCCTGAACCCATAATAGAACCTAAGGCAGTTATGCTTTCGTAATCCATTTTAGTATCAGAAAGGTGTGCAGGAATACAGCCTCCAGAGGGACCTCCAATCTGAACTGCCTTAAATTCTTTACCGTTTGGGATACCTCCACCAATATCAAACACTATTTTTTTTATTTTAGTCCCCATAGGGATTTCTACTAACCCAGAATTGTTTATTTTCCCTGTTAAGGCAACAACAAGTGTTCCAGAAGCATTTTCAGTTCCTATTGAAAAGTACCAATCAGCACCTTTTTCAATTATTCTTGGGATATAAGCATAGGTTTTCACATTATTATTATTTGTAGGCTTACCCCATAAGCCGTTAATCGCAGGATATGGCGGTCGCGGTCTGGGAATCCCTCTCTTTCCCATAATTGATGCCATTAAAGCTGTTTCTTCCCCGCATACAAAGGCTCCAGCTCCTTTTTTTAGAATAAGATCAAAATCAAATCCAGAATCAAGAATATTTTTACCGAGGTATCCATGTTCTCTTGCTCGTTGTATAGCAATATTAAATCTCTTGATAGCTAACGGATATTCTGCTCTAATATAAGCATAACCATATTTGGCTCCAATAGCATAGGCCGCTATGATCATCCCTTCTATAACACCGTGAGGATCACTTTCTAAAATAGTTCGATCCATAAATGCTCCTGGATCCCCCTCGTCTCCATTGCATATTAAATATTTTGGATAACCAGGAGCATCATGACAAAAAAGCCATTTTTGTCCTGTTGAAAAACCGGCTCCACCCCTTCCACGTAAACCAGATTTTTTGATTTCTTCAATAACCTCAATAGGACTAAATTTATCTAAAACTTTCTTTAATGACTCATAACCTCCTTTAGCGATGTATTCATAAATATCTTCAGGATTAATTTCTCCACAATATTTGGTGATAATAGGTTGTTGATCAAGATAAAATCGAATGTTTTCTATGTTTTCAATATAATTTCCACTTATAGGGTCTTTATAAAGCAGTCTGTGTACAATTTTATTTTCTTTAAGATGCTGTTCTACTATGTCGTTGACGTCATTAATTTTTAAATTAACATAAAGCATATTATCTGGATCAATAATAAAAGTAGGACCTACTTGACAGAATCCATGGCATCCAGTTAATTTAATATTTATAAAATTGGAAAGGCTATTATCTTGTATTAGCTTGATTAATTCTTCATGAATTTTCTCAGCCTCTAATGAGTTACAACCTGTTCCTCTGCAGACACGAACAGTTCTCTTTTTATATGCTTTACTCATATTTGTTGGTCTGTTTTTCTTTGATTTTTTTAAAAATTTTTCTTAATTTTTTTATTGTTAAAGCTCCATGAATTTGGCCATTAATTACACATACAGGAGAAATTGCACAACAGCCTAAACATGCAACAGATTCAATACTAAAAATTTTATCTTCTGATGTTTTTCCTGATTTTATTCCCAATTCACTTTCAAGAAAATTTAATAATATAGGGCCTTTTTTAACATGGCAAGCTGTACCGTCGCAGCAAATAATATGATTTTTCCCTATTGGCTGAAATTTAAACTGTGTATAGAAAGTTGATATACTATAAATCTCTGCAAAGGGTATTTTTAACTTTTTTGAGAGATAATTTAAAACATAAGGAGGTAAATATTGATAAATGTCCTGTATATTTTGTAATATCGAAATTAAATTATCTCTCTCCCATTCATAGAATTTTAGAATCTCCTTTATCTTGGATTTCTCTTTAATACTAATTTGTAGAAAGAGTTCTTGACTCAAGTTATTGTAGTTCCCCATGTTCTTTCTTTAGGATTTTAAAAGAAGGAAGTAATTTTAAATTTTTGATTATAAAACACAATTTAACTCTCAAATAAAAATATTTTTGAAAAATAATTGATTTAAATAATTAACTATGGATAATGTTATTGTCTTAGATTTTGGAGGTCAGTATTGCCATCTCATTACAAGGAGAATAAGAGAATTAGGTGTATATTCTGAAATATTGCCATTCAATACATCGCTTGAAGAAATTAAGAAACTACACCCAACAGCTATTATATTATCTGGAGGACCTAACAGTATATATGAAAAAAATAGTCCAAAATTAACTCAAGAGTTTTTTCAATATTCTACTGAAAATAAAATACCTATTCTAGGAATATGCTATGGATTCCATTTAATTATTTATCATCTTGGAGGAAAAATAGAACCGTTTGATAAAAAAGAGTATGGTAAAACAACTCTAATAATAGCTGAAACAAGCCTTCTATTTAATTCATTAAAGAAGGAAGAAATTGTATGGATGTCTCATGGAGATCAAGTAAGATCTTTACCAGAAGGATTTAATATTTTAGCTCAAACAGAAACTTGCCCTATAGCATCCTATGGTAATAACGAGAAAAGATTATATGGAGTTCAATTTCACCCTGAAGTGGTAAATACACCTAAGGGAAATATTATTCTTGAAAATTTTTTGTTTAAAATCTCACAATGTAAAAAAGAATGGAAATTAGAAAATTGGATTGAACAAACGATAAAAAATATTAGAAAGGAAGTAGGAACAGAAAACAGAGTAGTTTTAGGATTAAGCGGTGGTGTAGATTCCTCAGTAGCTGCTGTTTTACTACATAAAGCAATTGGGGATAGATTGCATTGTATTTTTGTCAATAACGGTTTATTACGGAAAAATGAAGAATTATCGGTACAAGAAACATTCCAACATAGACTAAAATTTGAAAATTTTCATTATGTTAATGCTGAAGAATTATTTTTAGAGAGATTAAAAGATATTGCTGATCCAGAAGAAAAACGCCGGATAATAGGTCATACCTTTATCGAAATATTTGAAAATAAAACAGTTGAACTAGAAAAAACTTACCCTAATATTAAATATCTAGCTCAGGGAACCATATACCCAGATCGTGTAGAATCAAGCGTTACTAGTCAAACTTCAGCAAAAATAAAATCTCACCATAATGTTACACTACCAGATAACATGATGCTTGAAATCATTGAACCATTAAAGGAGTTATATAAAGATGAAGTTAGAAAAATCGGAATAAAATTAGGTATACCAAAAGAATTAGTCTCAAGACATCCGTTCCCTGGACCAGGATTAGCTGTAAGAATCATTGGTCCCATTGAAAAAAAAAAACTACAAATAATAAGAGAAGCTGATGATATTTTAATTAAAGAGATTAAGAAAGCTGGTATTTATGAAAATCTTTGGCAAGCTTTTTGTGTGTTTCTCCCATTAAAGACTGTGGGTGTAATGGGAGATTATCGAACATATGAGAATATATGTTCAATACGTGTAGTCGAATCTCTTGATGCTATGACTGCTAATTTTTCTAAATTGGACTGGAATTTACTTGAAAAGATTGGAACTCGAATTATAAATGAAGTAAAAGGTATTAATCGCGTAGTCTACGACATTTCTAATAAACCACCAAGTACAATAGAATATGAATAATCATTTTCTCAAGCTTTTTCTTCGTTTAGTTTAAAAACAATAAGAAAATTAGGACAAGTAAAATAAAACACTCAGGTTTTATTTTTCGTTTCCGCTTTCCATGCACCATAACTATGAATGAATAGACATACGATGAAGGAGTATATTATGATTTTTTGACCTGTTACCTGAATTATTAATCCTACAGTTGATTGGTTCATTGGTTTTGCAAATAATAACATCAAATAAAAAGCTAAAATCACAGTAAGAATCAGTAAATTATATCCATAACGTTTAGGATAAGATTTATTCAGAAATATGACGATTGAATATAAGAGAGAAGAAAAGAATCCTGCAAGAAACCCAACATAAACAAAGAATCCATGTGCATCAATATATATATTTGATGGAGCGAATATTATACCTGCAAAACAAAATGCACTAAACATACCTATAAATGAACCTACTTTACTAATTTTCCTAGCGACAATTGTGTTATTAAAAAAATTTGGAAATGCTATATAGGATGGCATTAACATAATACCGACTAAAAAAAATGCTAAACTAAAGAATACAAATGCGACTAAATTAGATTCTCCCGAAAGTGCAATAGTTCTACCTATATCACTAAAATAATTTAAGAAAAAAGAATAGCCAGTCGTGGAAGGATCTGAATATGTCCCACCTTTGTAAAATACCATTCCTAAGAAAGTTAAGATGATAAATTGAACACAACCAATCATATTTATTTTATAAGCCCACCTTCTCCAATTATTTAAATTCATTTTACATTGCACTTTGTTTAAGAACAATATTTATGATTATAAGATGATCTACTAAATATTTTTCTAAATTGGACTGGAATTTACTTGAAAAGATTGGAACTCAAATTATAAATGAAGTAAAATGTATTAATCGCGAAGTCTACGACATTTCTAATAAACCACCAAGTACAATAGAATATGAATGATGTTATCAACATTCTTTAATCAGTTATACTTACTACGAGGTTTTCCTTTCTTCCTCCTGTTTTAATGATCTGTATTTCTTAATAACAAAATATTTTTTAAATATGGAATAGTTTCTTAAATATTTCAATTTTAAACGTTTTGATTATTATGAGTGACGAAGAAATAAATTGGGATTTATCTATTCTTTTTTCTGACTACGATGACCCTAATATTTCAAAAACTATGGAACTTTTAAGTAAGAAAGCTGATCAATTTGTAAATGATTATAAAGGAAAAATTAATCCTAAAGATTTTAGCGCAGAGAACTTAAATGACCTTATAAGGGAGTTGGAAGAATTTTGGGCAAATATTGATGATTTAGAATTGTTTTGTGTTAACTCATTTAATGCTCAAATGACTCTCCCTGAAACACAGAACCTAAATAACAAATTCAGTGAGTTTCAAACACAAATTTCTAAAAAATTGGCATTTTTTGATTTAGAAATTGGGAAATTAGTCTATGAAAATAAAAATTTGATTTCTGTTTCTACACTCTCAAACTATAAACATTATTTAGAAAAAATTTACCGGGCATATCCTCATATTTTATCAGAAATTGAAGAGCAACTAATTTTAGAAAAAGATCAGCATGGTATAAAAGCTTGGAGTCAATTGCAAGGAGTTTGGTTAAATACGAGAGAGTTCAAAGTTAATGTTGAAGGCGAAGAGAAAATTCTTTCTTACGGTGAAGCAAATAGTCTGCTTACTCATCCAGATCGAGATACGAGAATTTCAGCAAACAAATCTATCTATGGATTGTTAGGTAGAGACGAAGAGATATTTAGTTACGCATTACGTAACATCAGTTCTGACTGGGTCAAAACTTCTAAACGCAGGAAATTTGATAATCCAATGGAAGCAAGTTTTATAGCTAATGATACGACTCACGAGATTATTGATAGTCTTATGAAAACTATAGAAGAAAGTGTGGATGTATATCAAAAATATTTGGCCCTTAAAGCAAAACTTCTAAAACTTCCTAAACTAAGTTGTGCTGACGTTATTGCACCACTCATTGATGTTCCTCATAAAAAATATTCTTGGCATGAGGCAAAAGAGTTTATACTTGAAGCTTTTGGCAATTTTGATGAACTTTTTGCGAATTATGCTAATGATATGTACGATAAGAATCGTATAGATGCCAATGCTAGAAAGGGTAAAATAAACGGAGCATATTGCGCAAGTTGGTTTAAGGGTAAATCAGCTTTCATCTTAATGTCGTTTCAAGGAACTTTACGGGAAATTTATACACTAACTCACGAACTTGGGCATGCCATACATGATTATTTATCGACACGACAACAAACTTATGTTAATTTACATCCAGGAGCCGCTGGCGCTGAAACTGCTTCTACATTCGCAGAACTTTTAATGACAGATTTCCTTCTTAAAAAGGCTGAATCTGATGAAGAAAAGATGGCTATTTTAGTACGCATATTAGATGGGGCAGGTCAAGCGGCTTTTCAAGTTAGTGCTCGTGCCTGGTTTGAAACAAGCCTTTATGATGCCATAAAGAGTGGAACTAATTTAGATGGGAAGACAATCTCTAAATTTTGGTGTACTAGTAGGGATAAAATCTATGGAGATTCAGTAGAGTGGTTTGAAGAATTAAATTGGGAATGGACTATGAAGCCACATTATTTTATGCCAAATTTTCGCTACTACAATTATCCATATGTCTACGCTCAACTCTTTGTATATGCTTTATACCAAGTTTATAAACGACAAGGCAAAGAATTTATTCCTAAGTTTAAAAAGCTTTTAAGTTCTGGAGGAAGTCTTTCTCCAAAAAATTTAGCGGAAATTGTCGGATTTGATATAAGTCAACCTGATTTCTGGAAATTGGGAATAAAACAGTATGACGATTTTGTTAACGAATTAGAAAACCTGATTAAATAATTTTTATTAAATAATTAGTTAACTTATTTTTTATTTTTTTTTATCTTAATTTTCTTATTTTCTTTAGAAATAGAGTGTATTCCTTTTCTATTGAAATTTTAGCTATAATTAATTTTTATGAGGTTTTTAATCAAAAAACAATACAAAGTGCTCATACCTTAGTAATAAATAAAAAAAAAAGAAATGGAAAAAAAATAAACGTAATAAATAGCTAATATTAGAAGATCACACTCTTTCTAAAAAAAAAGAGTTTTAAGGTTTATAATTTCCTGAATAAATCTCGTTTTTTACTAACTTAAAATCTAATGATTCTTGAGATTTGATGCCTAAATTCCATTTTTTGCATACATCTCTAGCTCTTTGAGAAATATAGGCAATATCATCACGATTTACAAGATTTAACCTAAATTTACGAACTCCTGCAAGTAACTGTTTCAACCCCGTACCTAATTTGCTCGCGAAATAAGTATAAACACCAATCGCGGAAGAAGGGATAGGATGTCCATTATAAATTCTATGTAAATTATCGTACTCAACAAAAGCTTCATTAAGATCCAAACTTTTTGGATCTTTATTTTTTGGAAAACCTAAATTTCTTAGCATTGCTGGAGTTGCCGCTTTTTTCTCAATTATGTTTCCAATGTATTTACCTTTCATAGCAGCTGTTATTGGTGCTCTTGCCATTGCAATACATTTTACATAAGGAGCGCCCATTGCTAAAGCTTTGAATATTTGAGTTTCGTTGGCAATACCACCAGCTATTGCTATGGTCGGAATATTTGCATTTGGGTTTTTTTCTTTAATCATATCTAAACAACCAACTACTAGTGCTTCTAAATAAAGCGTGGGAATAGATCCTTCATTCATCATGCTCACGGGACTCATACCAGTACCACCTCCAGCACCATCAAAAGTCATTCCATCTACTTTTCCCTCTACACCCAATCTAATAATCCAAGCAGTTGCAGCTGGTCTATAAGCACCAGTTTTTATAAATATGTTTTTTGCTCCACTAGAACGGATTTGATCTATTTCTTCCAATACATCTTCAGTGGTTGATAACCCTACTCGGCTATGCCTCTCAAAATCAGGGATTAATCCTGCTTTCCACTGATCAATAATAATTGGATCAGAAGGATCTGGAAAAACTAGATATCCTCTACTTTGTAACAACTGTGCTCTTTCTAAAGATTCTAACCTAACCTCACCACCAATAGCTTTAGCTCCTTGACCAAATTTAATTTCAAGAGAATTGACTTCTAATTTTGACGTAACGTAATCAAAAACCCTTAACCTCGTATCTTCCACATTTTTTTGAACGATTATATCTCCGTGTTTTCCATCCCAGAATTTCCTATAGGACTTTACACGATTCTTCATATCTACCGTATCAATTACCTTTGGATGTGCAGCAAAATTCGCAAATACTGCGTCGCTGTCCATCCCCGCTACATTTTCTCCTACAGTGACACTTACTCCAGATAAAGCAGCACCCATTGCCAATCCATCCCAATTACGCTTTGCAACATAAGTACTTCCTAAACCTGCTATAACAATAGGATATTTTTGAATTATATTACCCCATTTAGTTGTTATATCAACATTTGGAAAAACAACTTTATCCTCATCAACTTCAATTCCTTGAGCACCACGTACTTCAAATTGAATTTGAAAATCACTAAACGATAATCCATAATCCTTTGGTGAACCCGCGGTAGAATTTCCAAAATATTCTCTTCTCGGATATAATACTTCCCGCCCTCGAAGAGCACTTTTTGATACTTCACAAAAAACAGGGCAATCGGCTATACAGATAGGACAGAGTCCAGACTCACATGAGTCTTCTACTCTTGTTCTAGTCCCTATCATACTTGATTGATGTGTATCCATCGCAAATTTCGTCAATTATATTCAACTCTCATTTTTTTAGCTAATTTTTAATTATTTCCATTAACTTTATTGATTTTATTATGACTCATTCATAAATAGAAAAAGGATTAATTTTCCTCTCATTAATTTGATTTTTTACCAACTTATTGGCAGTTTCACAGTTCCAATCATAATTATTTTTCGATAGAATCTTAATATCGGTAGTTTTTTCAATAAATTGATTTAATGTATTTATTTTACTTTCCAATAGCTTCATACATGCCATAGTGGTATTACAATTCCATTTATATGACTTTTGTTCACTTTCAAATATTTTGCCAAAACATTTAGTATTACTTTTACAGATATGACAAATCTTTCTGCCATAACTATATTCTTCCTCACAACCACGACATTTAATTAACAATTTCTTATTTCACCGCAATTTTAATATTTTTTCTTGTTAAAAATACAAAATGATTTAAACCTAAGATTACATTACATCTCCATTCTCTATTTCCATTATTTGAGATTAGATCATTATCACTGGAAGAATTTTCACATGTTTGAGACACAGTTATACCACAATAATATTTTTTTCCATAAAGTGGGCAATTAAATGACATATTTTTCTTGAGTAATGATAGTTTTTATATCTTTAGGAAATCAATCCTTTTTTTTTTTATTTAAAGAAAAACCCTATAATTTATTAATTTTTTCACAATTTTACTTTTATTTGTCGTTTTTTTTTATAAATTTGCAAAAAATCGTGAAAGTTTTCTTACTTTTAATTAAAAAAAATGAACAAAAGAACAAGACTTTTTAAAATTTTACCTATATAGTTGAAGGTTTTTTAATTTTTTTGAATAAAAATAATGCAAATATACCAAACACTGATATGACATTAAACGAAAATTTCGAGAATTGATTTT
>LAZR01001259.1_pt1 | contig 16367 bp, 24 predicted proteins | sample 329461 | NCBI WGS metagenome assembly LAZR01 (sample SAMN03002196, study PRJNA259156) | marine sediment metagenome | biome: sea floor; feature: Hydrothermal impacted sediments; material: marine sediment; isolation source: Loki non-amplified sample from Loki's castle hydrothermal vent sediment ...
TGTGAAATCGCCTTTAGTCAGTACGGCGTTAGTCAAAGTCGTAGGGGCTACGTTAGTATCGTTGTCCTGAGTCGAAGTTGTATTATCGGGGCGGGTATGTTTGATTAGCCATAATGCGCCTACCATATTAGTATTAAATATAGAAGCCCCCGGGCCGGAAGCAGTCAATGTCCCTGTGGCATCGGCAGGGAAATAAAATCCACTCCTTCCAACACCGCCAGTTCGGGCAAATCCTACTAACGTAGCAGAGTTTGTATTCTCTTCAAGAAAAGGCCCGCCTGTAAACGGAACATCTACGATAGACCATGTTGTATCCGCTAATCTTGAAAGTTTCTTCGGATGAACGTCATTATGAGCGATATACATTACATCTGCCGATTGCGTGTAATGAATCCCAAAAGCCTGTGCGGTTGTGTAAGGAGATACTATCGAATACGGAGTTGTCGAATCATTCCCGGTTAAAGAAGCAACCTCGACTGCTGAAAGTTCTTTGCTGAGTATAGCGACGTTATCGATTTTATCTTGCCATATTTGCCCATTCACACTTATAGCTCCTATGACGACATCAGCGGTCTTATTATCCATTGCCGTATAACTACCTTGAATGTCATTAATAGAAGAATCGATTAAAGCATTATCGACGTACATTGTGAGTCCCGTTGATTTAGCGTCCCGTCCCACAACTAAACCACTTCCAATTACTCCACTATACGTTACGACAACAAAATGCCAACCTGTCGTTAAGGCATCATTACTTTTTGTCTCTACGTATGCGGCAGTATCCCACAAACGAATCGTTAGCTTTTCTTCGCTACTTAAATAGAACCACCATTCAGAAGCCGCTCCAACATTTTTCGAGATAATTGTTTGTGTTACCGCCTGATTTGTAACGTTAATCCATGCAAGGAAGCTAAACGGTGTATCTGTAGAACCGTCACCAAAAGAGAAATCAGGATGGTCTGCTACCGTTAAATAATCCGTACCTGCCAAATCAAACGCCTCATTCGCCACGGCCTCGGCATCGGCAGTAGTCAACGTATCGGTGTTAGATGAAGCGACTCCATTATGGGTAGCGCCATCCGCATCGATAACTACGGTATCAGAAAGATTATCGTCGCATTTCCAGTGAGCAATTATACTATCTACGCCGGATAAGTCTTCCGTACCAAAAGGTGCAAATACTTGTGTCTGGTCTTTATAAAACCTCAAGAGCAGGTTCGTCCATTCCTTAATAAGCGCATCACCAACCGAGAACTCGAACTCGGTCAGCCTCGCTCTCGTCGGTGAGGTGGCTTTGTATATCGTTCCCGGACGCTTAGTAAAGCCGCCGTGAGGCAGGACGAGAGCATTAATGACTTTCGAGCCGCCGTTGTAATACTTACTAAGGTCGGTACGGCCATCCATGTACTGCGATAGCTCTCCGGCGTTCCATGAATTTTTTAAGAGTTTAGTTGCTGGCATTACACGCTATACCGCCCTCTCGTTTGTGAATATATACTTAATACTTCTGCCGCTGATAATGCTTTGTTGTAAATTTGGACATCTGATATTATGCCGTCGAAAGTGCGGGAAATGGTAGCACTGCTACCAATAATTAAATCTATTGCTGAATCATCATCTATTGTACCAACACCTGCGGTATTTACATCTAACGACTGCAAGACACCATTGAAATATATCTTTATTTTTTTTGCTGAATCTTCATTGTACACAAATGCTACATTAGTCCAGGTATTTATAGGCAATAAAGCATCTGTCCTTGCTTGAGAATCAGCCGCTCCATCGTGAAAAATTAACACATTTACTTTGACAACAGAAGCAGCCTCATCAGATAGATAAAAAAAGTAACCAGCCGGAACCGACACCTTTGCACATATCCTTCCTGTGTCACTTTCCCCATCACTTGCTGGATTTATCCATGCACTGATAGAATAAGCAGTCTTGCCGTTTATATCTATCGTAGAGTCGGCAGCTACAGTCATAATACTATCTGCACCGTCAAAGTCACCGCCAAGTCCTGTAGGAGAGATTATCTCTTTGACTGAGACATCTTTGAAAGTAACGTCACAAGCGGCAATCCTTTGAATGTTTATATTCGTATTACCAATAGCTGTAAATGTCCACGTTTTCACTCCTGTAGCTGTGAAAGAGTCAGAATTTTGGGAAGAGTTGGTTATTTTTATGCCACCAGTCGTAGTATCTGTTATCTCTAAAGAGGCAATATAAGTTTTACCAACAGTCAAAACATTTTGTGTTATAAATACATTCGTACCATCAGATTTCAGCTTACAATGACTACCACCATCAGTGGGTGTACCATCTGCTATCGCTTCTGTCGTGTGGTTATTGGCATCATTGCCAGCAGCATTAGGAGTTTCAGTCCAGTTTGCGGGTACGTCATCAGGAGTAGCAACGGCAGACCAGTTAGCGAAGTCGCCATTAGTGACAAGTTCTCCGCCCAGTATCCCTTCCGGTGACGGAGTATTGCCATTCAGTGAATAGTCAAAGACGGTCTGTTCGTACATCTTATAATGAGCTACGAGACCGACAGTGTTTATCTGAGACTGAAAATACCTCGATGTCATTTTTCGTTGTAACATTAGACACCTCGCAAAGTTACAGTTACGTCAGCAACTGAAGCGGCAGGATTGGTGAAGCCCAATATAACATTAACTTCTTCTACTAACGGCTCACTTACACTATACAAGGTTGTATTGGATTCAGCCAAGTTAGTTACCGAGAAAATAGTATTATCCCCATTATCAGTCAGAGATACATCTGTTGTACCTTCTGCACTCGCCATGTCGGGAAGTTTAACGATTATTTTCTGCAACAAACCGTTAATTGGAACAACTGCCGCGCCAGTAGTATCTCCGCTAATTAAGTCGAAGTCTATAACTCTCTCCCAGCACGTATATCTATTTAACCTCGTTATTGTTTCCGGTGTTTCTGTTACTGATACTGCTCCTGTTGCAGCTGTCATAATTTGACTCCTATAAAATTCTTGCGTAAATCTTTATATCTGTAATCGTCGTTAAGGCCGTAACGTAAGCGTTTAGAAACTGGAACCCAGTGTTATCCCACCCGACTTTACACGGATGAGAGTTTGCGGAATCGGCCCTTAATATATTGTCCTCGGCGAGATGAAAGTTAGTTAGTGTAATCGTATCGACCCACCGCCAATCTCCTGATTCGACAATATCGGCGGCGCTACTGATCGCTAACGAGCATATAAACTCTTCCGGCCCGCCCGGCGCGGAGCCTGTGAAGACTATCGTTCCCGTTCCGGCTGGTTTAGTTAAGATGAGTAATGCTATTCTGTACGCTCTCGTCTCGTCTGCTACTCCGCCGAACTTGGCCTGTCCGAAGTCTATATCGCCACTGGTCACGCCTAACGGGAAAACCGTAGGCGCAGCGGTAGTCGTACCACCCGTTACCGTCTTGATAACAGAGTAACTTCCAATAATAGATTTTTCAGCTTCGGCTTTCATGTAACAAAGAAGTCCCCTGAAGAAGTCTGCCGTCTCGATGCAAGCCATTCAGACCTGTAATGTGGTCTGGGTTTCCCCTCGGCGGCATCGGCGCTCCTCGCCTGCGGCATTGTCAGTCTTTCGTATTCGTTTATAAGGTCTATTTTCTTATCTGTTTCTCCGGTCAGTCCGACTACTATCTTAGCCGCAAGTTTCAGAGCGAGAGCGGCTTTCGCCTTAGCGCTCCATTCGTCCATATCGACCTGCTTGAAGACGTATTCGACGTAAACTACATCTTTATCAATTCCCCTTGCAGCGACGTTAGCTGATGTTATATCGGCGACGACCGTATCAGACGTATGGGTAACGAGGACTTCGTAAGTGACCGACGTTCCCGTTATTCCGGCAGCGAGATTTCCAGCGGTTATATCCGCCGCTATCGTATCGGATGTATGATTGACTAAGACCTCGTAGAAAGTCGAACCATCCTTTACGAACTGGTCGTCTATATAAGCTGTACCCGTAACCCACGTATCGGGAGTAACTGCGTAAAACTGACCGTCGTAATACTTTACCCCGGTACTCCATGAGTTAGGCCCGGCCCCTGCGTCTGAATGGATGAAGTCGCCTTTGACCTCCCACGGCGGAACTCCCGCCTGTCTTCGTGAAACATCCGAGCCTATGGAGTCGTCCACCGTCAGGATACGGGCATAGTCAGTCGGCGGTGTGTACTTGCGGTCGTACCAACTTATCGGTCTATCGTCGTCCTCAAAGAGAATAACGTCCTTCTTAGCGAAGTTCCACGGATGGTCTTCTAAGGTCTCGTTTTGAGAGTCTGTGTAGTACCTTATGCAGAGTACCGCCTGCTTGCTCGTCGTATCGCCTTCGGTCACTTTATCAGCGCCTATAAGGCCAAGAGCCAAATTGTACATTACCTCAGCATCTGACAAGGCCAATTTAATCACCTACCCTTTCTAAATACTTTATAGCGTTCTTCATATATTCAATATTGTCCAGAAAACAACCAAGACCAGCATTACATCTTTGACACAATAAGCCACGAATAGTCTCTGTTTTATGGCAATGGTCAACTGAAAGTCTGTAAGTTTTACCATTTATAACCTTTAATTCAAGACAACCACAAACAGCACAAACGCCATTTTGTTTTTCAAGCATCTTATTGTAAATATCGATATTTATATTATATTTCTTAAGACGATACTCTCTGGTAATCTTTGGATGATTTCTTTTCCATGTTCTATTAATACTTCTTACATACTCCAAATTTCCAAGACGATATTCTTTATGTTTCTTGCTTTTGCAATTCTTACAATAACATTCCTTGCCATCTTTCGTTGCCCTATTAACGCTAAATTCTTTTAACTTTTTTACTACCTTACAACATCTGCATTTTTTCATAATAACCTCCACACAGGTTATTGGGAGGCCTTAATGTGGTGTGGCACATTACGACCCCCCAATCCTAAGTTTCCATCAGTCTTCCAGGATGTAAAGCGTCGCTACGGTAATGTCCGTACCGTCCGCTACTGTCTGGGCGGCGGTCGTTACCGTTACCGTATGCTCGTCATCCTGAGCAACAGCGGCTACGGCGCGAAGAGCGGGAATGAACTGCTGGTTAGCACCATTCCATGAAGTCCACGCCTCAGAAGCGGTAGCGGTAGTGATATTACCAGCAGGATCGACAAGTTGAAGGTCGGCGGTAGTTGCCGCTGAGTTGGCTGTATTCCCGACGTAGAAGCCGAGAACTCTCCCACCCTTGGGGACTCGGCCTATAGTGATAACACCGGCTGCGGCCATTGTATCACCATCGAACTCGTAGTTGTCGTAACATACCCTGAGCTTTGTACCAACTTGATTCGCACCGTCCATAAAGTTAGAGAGTGAACCGGTATTGGCATTCAGAACCGCACGGTTTGTCATATTAACGCCATTGGCTGTAGTAATTGCTGCCATGATTAGGCTCCTTTCTTAGATAGCTTCAATTTTGATGATTTTCGATTCGTCCATGCGAATAGCATTCATTCCGACACGCGCGGAAATTTGCCATATCTGCTTCCGGGGAAGCCAGTCCACGTTAAAGATAGGACTTTCATGGCGGGCGAATAACATGGTTTCGTTAGTGAAGACAGGAATCTCATAGACGCTGGTATCGACATCTACGTCGTTGCTCGAACCGATAAGGATTCGGTTGGTCTTTCTGAACCTGAATCCCATATACTCGTTCACAACACCGTTTACTAATGATTTGAGCATATTGGTGTCAATAGACTGAGTTTCGGCCTCTCTGAGCAAGTCAGAAGCCTGCTTGGGCGCGATAGCGAGGTTGAACATCGCATCAGGGTCGTTCTCAAGCTCTTCGAGCGCCTGTCTTGAGAGAATAAGTTTCTCAATCGTAAGGCCTGTCGATACTCCGCCTGCTGTGTAGTCGGACTGGACATCGTGAGCTATCGTTCGTCCGCCTGTTGTGATTCTCGTAGCGAACACATACAGAGAGTCGGCGAGAACAGCCGTATCGTCACCGGGACTCTTACCGGCTCTTACGTTAGCGAAGAAAGCGTCGGTAATAGTTATGTTCTCTTTCCTGATCACAGCCTTGGCGAGTGCCCCCATATAAGCGGAGGTCGGGTCGGTATGAAGGGCAATATCGTCTTCTTTATCGACGAAAATTCCCTTACGAGCGAACTTGGGTGAAATCCATCGTTTGTTGTGTACAATGTCCTCGATGGGAATGTCCTCGAAGCGGGTCTCTTTGTCGTCAAGTTCGATGTCGCCAACGAAATCGTAAGACTGAAATTCCCCTTCGATTCGGTCTTCACGAACAAGGCCGGTATAAATAGGCCTCCGCTCCTGAAGGATTGCCTCGTACCCGGTAGTCCACGCGTTATAGAACGCCTCAGTGTAACCACGGGTCGAGTTAGTGTTAGTGTTAATATCTGCCATTGTGATGGCCTTTCAAAATAAACCCTTACTAATGTTTGCGCTCAGGTTGCCTTTTTCAAGACCATCACTTCTGATTTACGCACAGCAGACGAATAGAATTATCTATTATTCAACGGAACCGTTTCTGGCTTACCCGTCTTGTACTCTTTTCGGAGCGTTCTCCGAATTAGCAATTATATTATTCAACTCCATGTATCGTTTCATTAATTCCTTGCGTCCGGGAGCGAATCTGTTCTTGAACGTCTCAGACTCCATGATTTCTTTCAGTTCCGCTTTCGGGTCTTTAGTCGTATTTATGAGTGGGTCGCCTTTCAATATCGTTCCTTCCTTTGTCCTGTCCTTTATTATTTGAAGCATTCCGATTATCTCAGGGTCGGAAGCCAATCCCTTCTTTTCGAGAGTAGCGTAAATGCCAAGTTCGTCAGCTATTTGCCGTGACTCCACCATCATAGTCTGAAATTGAACCTCTCCACCCGATTTAGTGACTAAGGCTTTGCGGATAGTTTCTATTTCCGCTTCGGAGGTTTTCAGTGTTTCGGCTTCAGCCTCGGCCTCAACAGCCCTAACCTCTTTGATAATATCTCGCTGGAACTGGACTAATTCCGACGACTGCTTTTTGTCGAGATGAATATTCTTAGATAACTCCCTAAATCTGCCGAGAATAGCATCGTCAAAAGGCACAGTCTCATCTACTTCGTATTCGTAGCCATTAACGTCGTCAGGCACGCCAAGTTGCTGATAGTATTTATTCCAGCCATCCACATCATCCGGGGACTCAGGTTTGAAGATGTGGTCGCCCTTGCCTAAAATATTCTCAAGCTTCATATAATTAGTGGCAAGTTCTTCTGTGCTATTCCACTTTTTCGCCTCAAATAAATCTCTTACGCTCTCAGGGGCGTTGTTTCTCTGTTCGTCCGAGAGCGGCATCCAGCTTGAAGGCTCACTGCCCGGTGCTTCTGTCTGAGCTTTGATTACCGGCTCAGTGTTTACATCTAATAGTTCAGCCATTTTATTCTTTCTCCTTTTGTTCAAAATCCCCACAACTACATTCTGGGTGAGTCGGTGGTTGTTCAGATAAAACAATTCGGTCGTCAAATCCTTTCTTATAATTTGGATTAGCTACTGCAATAGGCGAATGTCTTGCACACCACATACTGAAACCGTTCCCAGTCCCGTATTTGCAATCTTTACACATCATTTTCTTCTTCCTTCTTTATATAACCTTCGTTTATATACCACATAATATCGAGGTACACTTTACGCATACCTTCGTTAAACGCTGTCTGTTGCGCGTTTGGGTTAGATACACAGACGCTGGTATTCTCCACATGACACTTCTTGCGAAGCAGTTTATCTAAAACCTTGCCGTCGTCAGACATCCATATCCTCTTGAGAGCCTGTGTAATTAGTTCGTTCTGTTTATCTCTTGGTGTCATTTTCTTTTTCCTATATCACTGTCTCTGCTAAACTCCCTGCTTCTGGTACACCTGAAACATTCTTATAAGCCTTACTCGCAGACTCGCCTATCTGGGCCTGAGCAGCAGCCAGTTCTAATTGCTGCTTCTCTTGCCTTGCGGCTATCATTTCATCGAAATCTACCAAGTTCTCGGCAGGCGCCCCACCACTTATCCATGCAGTCCTGAAAGTCCTGTCCATATCGACATTCTCAAGAATAGGCACGAATTCCTGATAAGGCGCATATTTTGCTAATACAACTTCCTGTGCATTAGATTGAACATTAGCCATCGCCAGAGAAAGCCGCCCATGATATGTTACATCGTAATCAAAAGATGCCGGAGGCTGGGGAATGCGATTACCCTTCCTGGGAGATTTAACTAAGAGGTCTAAAACTCTCGTAAGCATCGGCGAGAATATTTCATTCTCCAAAGACACTACAGCAGGAGTCGCAATAACTATCAATTCTTTTTCTCGTATAACCGCCTCAGTAGCCGACATATTCCTATGTTCACCCATAGCTTCAAATAAGTCGTTAAAGAACGCCATGCGGATAATCTCGCGCATCTGGCGAATAACTTCACCATTAGACTGTACATTTATCCCTGAAACATAAGGCTGCGGGAACTGCGCGCCTGTCCGGACGTAGATAGTACCGTGCGGGCCTGTGACCGGCTGGCCTACCACTCCGTCGTCTTCCATCATCATCGGTGGGTTATTGGCTAACTCGGCAGATTCTATAAAGGAAGCGACCATACGATTGAGCATTCTAATATCGTCTATATACTCCATAGCGGGGCCGAAACCCATTAAACCACCCGGCGTGCGAGCGAATCGTGCTACTAAGTAAGGAAGGTGTTTGAAGTCGGGGTCTTCTTTAACTATCTCTTTATCAGGAATGCAGATGAAAAACGACTTAACTTTACCCGACCCCATTCGACCATCGAAATCTTTATTAGGCGCACAGACGTGGACGTATTCGTGCTTTTCGCTAAACTTACCCGCCTTGAAAGCTTTGGCGGCGGATTTGCTGAGGTTCTTTATACCAAACGCCTGGGCCGCCTGTCTGACCGTGTAGAATATCTGCCTGTAAACCGTATCAATCTCGCCGCGACTGTTATCGTCGAAGAACATGAATCCGATATGATGAGACTTGAAAATAATATCACCGTCTATCATCTCTACTGAAATCACGCCCGTACCGAAGACTATCATCGACCTTATAGTAAGGAACATCTCTCGCTGAAAGTTGCTCCGCATAAGTTCTGCGTGCGTCTGGGTAGCGGCGATGGACATCCACTTCTGGTATTCAGGCTGTTGGTTAAGTTCGTAGTCCTGAGCTTTGAAGCCATGCCAGAAACTCCCTGCTGGCATTAGGTAGGTGAATATCCCGGAGGTCATTCGGTAGGCCGACCTTACCGCCGTATCGTCGTATTTCTCTATCGTATTGATAATATCGTCGTTAGATAAGGCGTTGCGTACCTGCTCCTGCGCGGCTGGCCATGCGTACTTTCCGGCCTCACGCCTCTCGCTGTCGGTACGGCTCTTGCGAGTTTTCGCTTCGCCGTAGCGTTCGAGAACTTCATCTACGTTGATAGGTTTCTTAGCCATTCTATTCCCCAAGACGACGTTTCAAATTCAGACGTATAGCACTCATAATCCCTGAAATCCGAGTTGAAGGAGCGCCGCCCTGAACAAGTTTCTTACGTCTCGACCTTCCGGCCTCGGAGGCGTCCTGCGTTACCGTCTCTACCTGCTCGACAGGTTCCTGCGGTGGAGGCAATTTCTGTTTTGGACTACCGAATATCCTGCTCATTACTTTGCCTCCCAAATAGCATGGCAGCTAAAGTCTTTATCAACTCTATGCCCGGATTAGGCTGTTCAGGCAGAGCGTCGGGAGCGTTCTCGGTGAGTCTGCTCTCGGCGCCCAACCTGTCAAGGTCGTTTATGTCAATCGCGTTAGATGACATTAGTTACACCGCCTTAATAGGAACATCCAAAGTATTGTCACTGCCTGTAGCAATATTTCCGGCGGCAAGAGCAACGTTAAAGTCATACATATTAGCGCCAATCGTTTCTTCGCTGACCATCATATTTCTCGTGACAATCGCCTTGTCCGAATTATCGTCGATACAAAGCGTAAGACACTTAAAAACGTTGTTGTCGATAATTATATTACCGGCAACTTGTGTATAAGAAGCATTCACTATGACACCCTTAGAACCTTGTATTAGGTTGTTCCTGATAAGAACCTTATCGGAAGTCCCGGCCCCGATAACGATAGCGCCAGTAGTAAATCCGTTTACGGAGTCAAACACACAATCTATGACCTCTAAGTTGTAGCTGGCCGTCCACAAAATACCATGAGTTGCATTCGTATTGCGATTCGAGAATACGCAGTCAATAAATTTCCAGCCTGACTCTTGAGCCTGTAATGTCCACATGGCGCCGGTGTCCGCTTCCTGGAACTGGCAGTGATACCATCTCATACCCCATGTATTATTAGTAGCGGGTACGTGGTTTCCGATAATCTCCACCATATCATGACTATTTGCAGAACCTACGCCGATTACATCTGTCTTTTCCGCTGCAAGAACGATGTCTTCTGTAAGCGAATCGCCGACAACATACACCGTTGCCCTATGCGCCCATGCCCTGTTTCCTGATGTACTCATATAAGCGTGAGCTGCTACGAGTCCTTCGGCTAAAGTCTTGAAGGCTGATAGCCAGCCCAGTCCATTTCCAGAACTTACTACGTTGCCATCGACGTAGAAAACAGACGGCGCACCCCCTTTAGTCCCTGCGGAAAACGGTTCTATTCCTGCGTTCCCTCGAAGCCTGCCATCCGGTAAAAGTCTGATTGTTTGACCATCAACTGCCGTACTTCTTAACTTTGAAGCATAAGTTGCCATGTTCCTTTCTTGCCCTGCTCTCTCGAACGGGCGTTATTAAGCTATTCTACTGCTCTTTCTATTCATGTCCGAATATACGGACATATGATTCGTCGTATTTCTTCTTATCTTCCTTCGAGCCGTATTTCTGAGTCTCAGGTATCCAGCAGTGGTCGTTACCACCTGCTACTTCCTGACGGTTCTTCGGTTTGAAATTCTTTCTATATGGTCTCATACCATGTCCTCAGCACTCAATCCGCGTGCGTACTTGTCATCTTCACCGGGAGGTGACTGAGCGTTTTCACTGAATTCTTTTGCTTCCTCGATTGTCTCTTCTTTTCCGAGACTTTCAATATCGGCCTCGATTTCCGCTTTCTTTCTCATGCCACCCGTTGGGATATGAGTGGCTACGCCGAGTCGCTTCGCCTTCTGTAAGTAAGTTTCTGGCTTGGCGTTTATAATCTCAGGATCGGTCATTGTCTTTATCTCGGCGGCAGACGGGGGATAGTCGGGTCTTTGCGCCGCTAACGCCTTCTCTACGGCTGCGTCAACTATTCTCTGAACGTCATCCGGAGTAACTTTCTTATCGAGGTACGTCCGTTTTCGTTTGTCTTCCTCTTTTCGCATTTTATTTACTTCTTCCGGGTGAGTATTACATTCCAGACATATCCAGCAGTTCCAAGGGTCGCCGAGTTTGGTTAGCGGTCGCTTGCACTTCTGGGTCGCGCATGTCGGTGTGTTTATCGGAATTGGGTTACATGCAAGGCATCGCCATGAGTTGTTTTCAAATCCCATCGGATTTGCGCATGACGGGCATGGCACTACTGTCTGGAATCTTTCTCTGTCTCCAGACTGTACGTTTGTCGAATTATTTGCAACTATTACTGTTTCCATTTTCTTTCTCCTTTTGTTTTAATCTATGACATATTTCTTTCAATTCGATATATTCCCATTGATGACCACAATTTTTACAGGTAGTCTCGTAATTCAGACGAGGATTCTCCCATAAATCTCCATCTCCCTTGCAATCCGGACAAAATAGCTCTATTACAGGCAAGGCCATTTTCTTATCTCCTATCATTTCCAATTTTGCCCCCAAAGTAATTGCACTTAGGGCATATCATAATTACCTCTTTCTTTCCCTGCTGCTGACGCAGGATATAGTCGGGCGGCTTCGACTCACCACGACTCTTGCATCTTGGACATTTCATTTCTTCATCTTCCTTTTCTTCTTCTTGGCCTTGGCTTTGATTTTGCTTCTCTGTTTAGGGGTATGTCCGTGAAGTCCCATTTGTAATTCCTTTCTGCTTATGCTACCTCTTTGAATTTAGGTAATTTGTTTTCTTTCCAATGCTCCATAGCTTGCTCGTCAGTCTTATAGAGCATTCCCTGTGCCCAATTTCCTTCTTTGCCGTCAAGAATACCCTCCTTTCGGCCTATTATTTCAATAACTTCTACAGTCCCACTCGTTAAATTTCCTTTTATAAACTTGCGACTCTGAATAAGAACGTTATCTATAGTCAATTCTGAATAGTATGTATTAGTCACTATCATATTAACGCCATTTTGAAATAGTATGTGTTGGCCGGTTGACTTTTTCAGTTCCTTTCGGTCGGGGCGACTGCCTGCTCGCAGCTAAGAGGAAATACAACGTCGCGTGGAAGTAGTGGTCGTCGCCTAAAGGTATCCACCGGGGTTTCTTCAGCCCGGTATCCGGATGTTTTATAATAGTCTTGGCAGTCTTCGTCATCTGCTTTGCATATTCGTTTATCGTTACCGACTCTCTCGGAATTCTAATCTTCGTCTCAGTAAAAGTAGTATGGACTTTATCGCACCATTCGTTTCTATTGACTTTGACTATCCCCGTCTTTCTGTCGAAATGGGGCACTCCGGGCATCTGCTCGGAATACTGGCATAAATAAATAGTGTAAGGCTCGGTCTTTTGAAATTCTCTAACTCCGTGGTCGTACGGTCCGGAATCTATCACCGCCGTGTGAACGTTCATCTTCAGGGCTATATCGTGGATTTCGTGAAGGTCGTTATACTCGCCAATATGAGAAATGTCATACGATTCGCGAGACGTCCTCGTACCTATAACGACGTTGATGGATTTATTAATATCCACACCCATCACAGTCTCGCCGGTAGAGACCATTCTATTAAGGTCAGAAGTGCATCTGGACAAAACTAAAACTTTATCAAGTTGAATCTCCGCTTCGGTCGTTGCCTTGCCTAAAGTAGAACGCATAAATTCTGCGCGGTCCGTACCTTCCGTATTATGAAATTCGTACATATAGTCGTCAAGATCGGCCAAAGGAGATAAGAGACCGCTAACAAAGAATCCGGCCTCTCTTCTATCGGGATAATCCACCCGCCAGTCACCGTCCTGAACGTAAATTTCCTTATGGCAGTGAATGCACGAACGGAACCATCTTCCGGCCAGTTGAATAATACAGTCCGGGAAAGACTCACCTAAACAAGTGTACTTTCCGCACGCCCGGCATTTAATCTGCCATCTACGCTGATCGGATTCGTTATACTTTTTGTCAATTCCAATTCCCGGAAAAGTCGGAGTCCCGAAGTTTTTCTCTATCTTAAACCGAGACCTTTTCATCCTCTGCTTGGCCTGATAGGCCATTCTTTTATCTATAAGGTCAAGCTCGTCACGACATATTTCGTCACAGGGAATAGACCTTAGATTATCAGAGTCCTTAACATTCGTATCTTCGACTTTCTTCGGCTGACCGCCTACCATTACAATTGACCTTCCGTTGATCTCACGGCACATGGTAGTATTGGTATCGCCCTTTTTCATTATCCACGGGTTGTATTGAAATATCGGGTCGAAAGAAACCTGACTCAATCTCTCCACGGCTGTCTTGGTAGGCATCATGTATAGAATATTCTGGTCGTAACGTCTGTACTTGCAGGCGTGGATGGCATTCAGGAAGATGGCCGTAGTAAGACACATCTGGGCGCCCTTCTTACAGTTGGAAATCTTCTTCTCGCAGTCGATAATCCCCTGTAGGTACGGAACGCCCACAAGGTCGAAGCGGATACCGTCCCTCAAGTAGATACCCTTCTCGTGCGCCCACGTTAAGGAATTAACGGCCATCATTGTTTCTTTATCTATCATAATATTCTCAGGCGCAAAAAAAATGGATAATAAAAAACGGCGGCGTAGAAGGTGTAGGCTCCTACACAGCCGTATCTATTACCCATTAATTGCCCTATGTTGGTTTTGCTAACTTATAAGTTTAATTTTCTCCTGCATAACAAAAGGCTCTTCAAGCGGAGTCTCTTCGCTAAAACATTCTACCTTACTCATAATCTGCTGTCTATATTCACTTCTTGTAAACAAAACAAAATGTCCATCCGATGCCTCTAACCAAACCACTGCTCTTGGGCCACATAATTTCTGATGTATTTTCCAAAATTCATAAGCAGCATCTATGAGTATTTGCCCTTTATTTTTTAATTCCTCATGTATTTCGGCATTCATATTTGTTTCCATTTTCTTCCTTCTTACGTAACGTCAACTCTGCCGAGTATCAGTTAACCCGTTATTCAATTGTCAAACTAATCTTGTTTCTATTTCACCAAAATTACCATCATCATCCATTCCATATACTGTAAGTCTGGTTCTGTTATATTCGGGGTCGAAACAACTAAGCGTACATTCAATTGATTCGTATGGCTCGCCCGCATGATCGTAATCTTCCCTCGTCATCCAAAGGCCGGACTCAAGTAATACTTTCTCCTTCGCACACAGCAAGACTGGTGCGATAGGACTCAATGCCAACGCCTGTAGGAAGCTACGCCTGTTCATATCTTTACTATTATACCACTTCTTACCAATACGTCAAACTTTTTCTTATGTTCTCTAACTACGTAACTGTCCAGCTTACTCAACTCGTGTCTCATAATGGCATTCACCGCGTGCGTAGTTTCTTAGCTTTGCCCATCTTCCTGCCCTTCAATGGGAGACTTGGCATTAGCATGACGCTCTCGCCAGTATTTTAAGAATTCAGTGTATTCACAGTCAGGAAGAATATAATAGTCAGGGTGCTTAGCCATCATTGCCCTGAAATTATATAACAATTCCTCAAGCACTTCCTGCTTGCTCTCAGAGACTCCAGAACCGCCTGTGGCTTGACTACGCTGGTAAGCAATATGCCGTGCCTCTACATCACTTTCGTCCCGAGGCGAAAGTTCACCTGCATTAAAAATAGTCTTCGGGTCAAGCATAATCTTGGACTTCCTGAAAAACTAAAATTCAGAGATAGGAAGGTACTTACTACCGCCTCGCCCCCCGGCCTTCCCCGGCCCCCCCCCCTTCGATAATAATAAACCATCGATTCATACACCTGTGTACGTCCTCTCTGGGAACATGCGTTGGTATCGCTTGGCTGCTGCCAGTCTGTTGGTGCGTGCCTGTTCGTCCACTGTGCCGTCCGGGTTGGTCGTCAGTCTGTTAATGCCCGCGATGATGGATGGATGAAGCGTAGGTCTATCGCCTATCCTCACGGGCGCCCTGCCTGCTCGTTGCGCTGCTGCCTTACCACTCCATGCACACGGCCCACAGCATACGAGAGCCATGTTAATGTCAGAACCACAACACCAGCATATCCCGCCCTTGACTATGCCTGTGTCGGTGTGCGTGCGCTCTACTGCGTGCGCTACATTATCAGGCGTGCGCGTGCGCAGTCTGTGCGCCTTAGCCCTGCATGAGCCGCTACACGTACGCCGGTTATCGCTTCCAGTCTCTGTCTTACATATAATACAATTCATGCTCTAACTGCCTCTTGTGCCCGTTATAGGCACTATACGCGGTTTAACGTCTGCCTTCGCCATCGCCTCGTTGTAAGCCTTCGCCGCCGCCTTCGCCGCTTGTAAGTCCTTAGCAGTCTGAGGCTTAGCGTTAACCGTCTCCGTGGCGATTACTTGCTTGTCAACCTGTCCGAGGTCTTGTTTGCCGAGCCAAATCGCCATTTGCGGCGTTTCCTTGAGGTTATCCTGTGCAATTCTTACCTTATCCTTCCAAATCGCCCGTCCCTGCCTTATTTGTTTTCCAAAATGTCTCTCAAGGCTATTAAACGGTATATCCAGTTTCCTTGCTATTGTGTTAGTATTGCAGTTTCTTTGCGCCATCTCCTCTATCTCGCTCACTTCTTCCTCAGTAAATACTCTTTTAGGTCTGCCTGCCATTACTTTACCCATCCTGTATTTTCAGGCTCAGACCATATAATCTGGCCTTCATTATCGATATATTCACCTGTTGTGATTATTTGTTAAGGCTGGAGGAGTGATCAACCAGCCTGTTTTCAAGTGATAAAATATTCATCAATATGTAGTCATTTGGTTTTCACCTCCTTATCCTGGTACCTGGTTTTATGTTTAATTGTTTCATGTAAGGGCTTTGTTATTTCCAAAACATCCAGTAACCACACTTGCATCGACTTCTCGTTACGTGCTTACTCTTAATCTCGGAATTGCGGCATTTTCCACACTCCCATCGATAAAACTCCTTTTGCTCTTCTCTTACTTCCATTCTAAGCCTCTTTCGTTATACCTTGCTACCAATATGACT
>LAZR01001260.1_pt1 | contig 16356 bp, 8 predicted proteins | sample 329461 | NCBI WGS metagenome assembly LAZR01 (sample SAMN03002196, study PRJNA259156) | marine sediment metagenome | biome: sea floor; feature: Hydrothermal impacted sediments; material: marine sediment; isolation source: Loki non-amplified sample from Loki's castle hydrothermal vent sediment ...
GGATTTGATCCTATTTTTATGGTAGATGCTAGTACCAATTATAAAATGGATGACGAAAAAGGGTTTAAGGAACTGGAAAAAAATAATGTATTCAAGCAAGCCCCCGCCGGTAGAAAAGCAGATTGGACTGTACTAATGCTTGCTCAAACGAATAATTGTCATTTTATCACTAACGATTTGTATAAAGAGTACAGGGAGGAGTTTGGGGGAGAGTGGATACGAGATAACCGTATAACTCTCATTCTTGCAGGAAGACAGTGGCTACTTGAATATCCCGAATGAAAGGTTTTCATAGTAATGCCGTATGTTGAAATTACTGATTGTTTAATTTGTTTTTTTACTTAATTGTTTTCAAGATAACATTTCTTATTTTATAACAATTTTTTTGTATTTTCAATATATTTTTCTATATATTCTTGCTCTTCTTCATCTATTCTATATAATTCGTAAACTAGTAAATCCAGCACTTCTTGCTTTATAGAAATATCGCTTCCATTTCTCTCAAGAACAAGAATCTCTTTAGTAATTGTCTCTATTTTATGGATTAAATCTTTCTCTTTTTTACTTAATAAATCAATATTCAATTTAATGGGTATATCTAAAAGTGCCGACGTCCCCAGCTCTAGATCTGCATCTTTCTTCTTTCCCATTACATCTAAATAAAACTTAATTATCTTTGAGTTCAGTACTCCTAATAAGTAAGTCATTGATTGAGTCAAGTTTCCTTTAATTTTAGGTTTTTGTGCATAAAAATAGGAACCAAAAACCCAATCATGATTATTGCTGTAAATGAACCAAAAGTCCAATCTTGGGACTCTAAAACCTATATATATCACTTCCTCAAACTTATCGACATTTTTATAGCTATTAGAGGGAACTTCCTTTATACACTCTAATTCAATTTCATTCTCTTCTAAATATTCTGAAAAGGTTTTATTTGCTAAGGCTGCCTGTAAATCATGGATAACCAGTACATAACGTTCCAAATCTTCTCGGATAGTAAATTTGTAGGTATCACCTAATTGTCTCGATGGACGGAATAGATCATCTGGAATTCCTCTGGGTTTCTCCTCAAAGGTGAATCTTTTTCTATAGGGTTTAGTTAACATATTATTTTGACTACAAATGAATGCATCTTTAATTCTTGTTTGAATATTCTTAATTTTTGAATATATTTCTTTATAATCTTCAATTAGGAATACCCAATTCTCATTTACATCCCATTCAGTAATGTCATATCGGCCACAGTATTCCAATTCTTCGAGAGGATTTGTCTCTCCAACTAATTCTTTTTGCTTTTTCTCATAGATATAGGCATCAAAAAATTTATTTTTTTCGTGAGGAGCTTCTTTTTTATATGATATAATGGTGTTATTAATATCAACTCCTTTGAAAATCTTTAATTCTCTAAAGTCAATAATTTTTAGAACATTTACCTTTTCTTTCAAAAACTTTTTTAAGTAATTAGCATAAGCCGCTTCAGGCCAATAGCGACCTACGATAAACATGAAATATCCTCCCTCATTAAGTAAATAGTAGCTTCTAACTATGAAATCATAGAAAATATCCCCTTGTCCGTGATGTAATCCTTGAAAATAATCCAACTCTCGGAGAATTTCTTGTTCCTTTTTAGGGGCTTTGGTTATTCGGAAATAAGGCGGATTTCCGATTATAATATCAAACCCTTTTCTTTTCAAGAATACTTCGGGAAATTCTAAAATCCAATGCAAACTCTTGGCGATGTTTAGATCATCAAGAGTAAAATCATATTTCCTACAAAATCTTTCATTTAATCTATTATTAAAGTATTTTGTTAAATCCTTTAGGAATGAGTTTAATAATACTGCTTTGGCTGAATTAAGTGAAACAATCAGAATTCTGACAAGAAAATCTTTTAATCGAAGGAGTCTTTTAAAATCCATTAACGTAAAGGTTGTTTTCGAAAGAATTCTATTTAATTGATTGATTTCTTCCTCTATATTAGTTTTAAATTTTAATCCTTCGCTAATTTCATTCAAATATTGTTTCAATTCAAATAATAATTTGAGTCTGTGGTGTAACTTAGTTAATGGCTCAGTTTGAATAAACCCCATTAATCCTTGACCTTCCGGAAATTCTTGCTGATTCAATTCAGTATAACCTATCAAAGAATTACCTGGACGCAAGTTAAAATGTATATTAGGAAACATCAAAAAATACTTCTGGTCTAAATTAAAATGTTTTGCTAACGAAAGGAATAATCGTGCTCTTGCTACTTTAAGAGCTCTAGGATTAATATCTACACCATAGATGTTTTTAGATAAGATTATGAAGAATTTTACATATAAATTGAATAATTCCTCTTCTTTCAAGTCTAAAAGATCTATGGTTTTTATCCTACCATCACTTCCTATTATTTTAATTTTCATTCCTCCTTTAATTCCTAATTTTATGAGCCTTTCTCGTATCATTTTATATAATTTTAATAAATATTCAATAGCACTTTCTAAAAAGTGAGCGGACCCTACAGCAGGATCAGCGATTTTCACGTCTTTTAACACTTTAAAAACTAGAAATAGAAGGCCTTTATCCTCTGTTCGGAAAATGTCTTTAATATCTGTAAAGGTCTTATTATTTAAAGCTAAAATCTTTCCTAGAAGAAAAGCATTTATATTCTCCTCACATATATAAGCTGTTATGGCTTCCGGAGTATAAAATGCTCCTAAATCCTTTCTTTCCTTGAATGAAATTATCTTTTCATAGATTGCTCCCAATACATATTCATCAATATTACCTTCCGTCCAATCTCTACTTTCTAAAAGATTTAAAATTGGTGCTATTTCTACACGCTTAGGTTCGGTCTTAATTAAAATATTTGTCTGGTCTTCTTTATAAAAAAGGTTATCAGGTAGGCTTACTCTATCATATTCTCCATTTAGAAAGGGAGCTGTCCCTGTTACCACAATTCTTCCCAATTTCTCATCATTAATAAATATATCCTCATCAGGTTGACTTTGCATTTTATCAAATAGGTCTCTCAAGAAGTCATAATAAGTTTTAAACCCTAATTCTTTGAATTTTTGAAACATATTGATTAAGTATTTTTTATCTTGATTGAGAAAATCCTTTTCTTGCAAGTACCAAATAATCAATAGTTGTAATAATAAATCTTCTACGAACTCTTCCTTTAAAGTATCATCTGGTATTCCCTTTATGCTGGCAATCATTTTCTCTCTTGAAAGAGCATACAAATTATAAAATTCCTCAATAACATCATCTCTAAGAAATAACCTCTCCCAAGCCATGATTTCACCGAAATTATTTAAAAGATCATCAAATTTAGCTTGGAAAAGAAGAGTCATTTTTTTCAGTTTTTTATAGAGTTTTTGAACATTTATTTGCAATGAACCAGGTTTAATTCTTAGAAATGCTACTTCTTCTTGAGTAAAGATAATACCATATTGCCTTATTGGTTTTTCAACTTCTTCAGAATCTAATATGATCTGAGCTCCAATTTTTTTAACAGATGTCTTAAGATTATCGGATTTTTCAACAACAAGCAGGAATTTTTGATCTGTCTCTGGATCTACTTGAATGACATAATCTCCATTAATTATCTCATTCTTTTCATTTAAAAGATTGATTACCTTAATATAAGAAATATCCATCATTTATCCACTTTTTAGAAATTAATTTTTAATTTATAGTTTCAAACTCTACTAATATAGTTTCTGAAATTTCTTCGTTCGCCTTAATTATATCTTCCAGTTTCAGCAAATTTTCATAGGAACTTTCAATAATTGAAGTAATTTTACTATTGGAATTGCTTTGAAAGGTACCATCAATTTTAGTATTCCAAAAAGAATTTAACCAAGCACCGAATGCAAATTTATTTAATAATGGCTCAATGGTTTCAAAAAGGTTGTTATGAACTCCGTTTTTTAATAATAAGTCGGGGAGATATAATTCTAAAACAAGAGCGTTTATAATTCTTGTGAAGAATACCGACATTACAGACTCTTCAATACCTTTTAGTACAATCATATATTTTGCTAATAGATTAAACACTTTTTCTAGTTTTTTATTTATTGTTTTTAATGGAGTAAATAATGTGATTGAATCATAAAAAGCAACTGTTAATTCAGAAAAATTAATGATGTATCTTTTTACTATATAATCCATTAAGTTTGAATTTAAAATTGCCATTAATGCATATTGATCAATCTGAAATTCTTCTTCTAAATATAATTTTATCACGTTGTTTCCAGCTAAAGTATTATTAGGTTTTACGTACACCCTATATCTATCATTTATTTTTGTAGTTATTAACAAGGTGGAGTCGAATTCTATTTTCCAGGAATCTATATCTAAAAGGTTCGGTGTCGTGTAATTAATAAAGTTAAAATCAGGACGATATTTCTTAACAGTCTTTCCACTAAAGAAATATGGGATAGTAAATTCCTCACTTTTTTCCATTCGGGGGGCATCTTTCCCTCTCTTTCCGTGTAAAACATTAATCTTAGATTTATCATAAATCAAAAAAAATAAATCATCACAATAGAGCAAAAAGCGATTATATTTTTTAAAAATTAAATTCGAAATTTCATTTGGTTTAAAGTTTTTAAACCTTCTACTTTTAATTGTTATCGGATATTGCGTTTTTTCATCTTTTTTGAAAAAAATGCTGATCATTTCTAAGGTCACACCTGATTCTTTGAATATTTTTGCATCATCTATTAACTCAAAAAGAATAGTTTTTTCCAGCAGAAATTGGCGTATAAGGTTGAATTCATCAACTCGAGCAATTGAATTATTCACTATAAATCCCAGATATCCTTTTTCTTTCAATAAATAATAACTTCTTTCAACAAAAATGGCTGATGTGTTGTATGACCCCCCTACGCTCTTTTTATCCATTGAAACGGGATTCCATGTTTTTTGGAGTATATCCCGCTCATTTTTCTTAATTGAATTCTGACCATATGGAGGGTTTCCAACCACGATATCAAACCCGTTTTGCTCTAAAAAGACTTCGGGAAATTCAAGGATCCAATGAAAAGGATTAACCTTCTTTATTTTATCTATTGAAACCGTACTTTTTTCTGCAAAAAGTGTATCGATCTTGGCTTTAAAAAGATCTGTAATTTTATTAAGAAGCGTATGCAAGGGTATTAGATTATTTGAATTGAGCGAAGCGATCAGAATTTGTATTAATTTTTGCTTGGTTATAAGTATCTTCTTAAAATCAAGATTATTGATCTTCTTTTTCTTTAGAATCTCGTTTAAATTAAGTACTTCTTGTATGATATTTCCTTTTAATTTAAGGATGCTAGCAGTATCGAAAAGATGAGACTTCAATTCTGATACTAACTTAATAGATGTTAAGATTTCCTCTGTCTTGTCAGTATCAAGAAAGTCAAATAAGGTACTCTGAACATCTTCTTCCCCAGATAATATTTGGAGGGTACCTATTAATGAATTTCCAGGTCTTAAATTAAAATGTACATTTGGAAATCTGATAAAAGTTTCATTATTAGAATCAAAATGTTTTGCTAAGGACATGAAAAGCCGTGCTCTAGCAACTTTTAAGGCCCTAGGATTTATATCTACCCCATAAATATTTCTTGATAAAATAATGAAAAATTTTAAATATAATCTCAATTGTTCTTTTTTATAGTCATCCATTAAATTTATTTCCATTAAGCCTTTATCGTTTGAAGCAACAATAAATAATCCTCTTGTGTATCCTAATTTTTTAGCTCTTTCTATTATCTTTTCATATAACTTTAATAACACTTCCATCGCACTCTCGAGAAAATGAGCAGATCCAACTGCCGGGTCTAAAATCTTGAAATTTTTTAGAAATTTAAATATCCTCAATATTTCTTCTTCCGAAGCATTAGCTATAATGACTCTGATATCTTCATCTTTTGAAGGATATAGATTTTTTTTAATATTCTCAAAAATTACTCTTTCACAAATATAGGAAGTGACTATTTCAGGAGTATAAAATGATCCTGTTTCCTTTCTTAAATCTAGTGACATAATTTTTTCATATATTGCTCCTAACACAAATTCATCAATGTTTCCTTCTGTCCAATCTCGACTTTCAAATAAATTTAAAATTGGTACACGAGATATTTTTTTGGGTTCAATTATTTTCAGATCTTCTACTAAATCTTCCATGTAAAAGATTTTATCAGGAATAATAATCTCTTCAAACTCTCCGTTAATAAAGGGAGCAGGACCAGTCACAACAACTTTGCCAAATTCTTGTGACTCATGATATAATCCCTTTGTTGGCTCTCCCATCATTATTTCAAATAGATCTTTCAAGCAAGAATAGAAGGATTGATATCCCAAAGTTTTATAATTTTTGAATAAATCAATACAATAATGGGGGTTATTATTAAGAAACCCTTTTTCTTGAAGATACCAGATGATTAACATTTGCATCAGAAGATCTTCCCCAAATTCTTCTTTTTCAGCATCGGAAGAAATTCCGCGAATGTTACTGATCAAATCTTTTTTAGCTTTATTATATAGTTGATAGAATTCTTCGATAATATCACTTCTATCAAACAGTTCTTGCCATAAATCAAAATCTCCGAAATTCTTTAATAATTTCCTTAATTTTTTCATGAAGGCTGGAGATATTTTAGAAAGAGACTTTTTTAATATCTGAACATCAATTTTTAACGTAAAAGGTCTCTGTCTTATGAATACTACATTTGAATCATCAAAAATAATACCAAATAAGAGAATAGATTTTTCAGTCTCCTCAGAATCCGAAAAAATTTTATTTCGCGTTGCATTGACAGTTTCTTTTAGGGAATTGGTAAAACATAATCTAAGTTTATAATCTTGACCGGTTGAATCATCTTCGTAGATGGTATACTCATCATCATTTGCTTTTTCAAATTCTTTTTCAAGTTTTTTGAAAACAACTTCATAATTTAATTGCTTCATTATTGACCCGCCCATCCAAGAACTTTATAATAAAGACGTCTATTAGTATCCGAGCCAGGATTAAGAAAAGCGTACGATTCTTCAATTAATATAGGCAATGTATTTATATTCTCATTTTTATCTATAGCTCCCTTCTCAATCAGATGTTTCTTAAAATCTCCGATATCTCTTGTACTCATTTCAACTAAAGGCAGATAGTCCACCAAAGCAATGATTTTACTCCGATCTATATCCTTCTCATCCAAGGTCTTATGGAGCTTCTGTTGCCGTAAAAAAACCAAAAGTTTCTTAAGAAATCCTTTTTGAACTATCATACCCTTGTATTTATCCATTATTTCACGTTCAAAATAGAGATCAAGAGTTTTTATTCTATCATGTACTATCTTAATATTAAATTCCCCATCATGTTCTTCAACATTCCATAAATCCTTGAAGACTTTACAAGTAGTTTCCTTGACATCTTTACCTTCTAACGTCAATATATATTGATTGGCTTTAGTCGTACCTCTATAAAGTTCATATACTCTAAATAAATCCCTATTTTTTGTCAAAGTATATAGGGTCTTTTTCTTATCAATGTATTGTTGAATCTCATCAAAATCATGTTTTCGTAACTTAAGTTCAGCTTGAATAAAATTTAGAAGCTTAAATTTCTCTATCTCTTCTTTTTGTACGATATCTGTTAAATATTTAGCATCTCCTGTCTGACTTAATTTCTCTAACTCACTTAATTTAGCACTAGCTAAGTCATTGATTTTTTTTTCGAAGGTTTCATGCCTGATTTCCTCCTCTTCACTCAGAATATAAAACTCTTTTCCAACTAAATAGGTTATATCCTTTATTTTACTGCTAAGTTTTTCAATTATCCCTATGATGGCATTTAATTCGACGCCAGGGCTAAAATTTTTAACAAACACATCTCTTTCATTTCCAATTCGGTTTACTCTTCCTACTCTCTGAACAATCTTCATAGGGTTCCAAGGTAGATCATAATTAATCACTCCATCTGCATCTTGTAGGTTTACTCCTTCGCTTAAGGAATCCGTAGACACTAATATTTCAATATCGCTTCTAAAATATCGTTTTGAGTTGTTAGCAATAGGTGCAAACCTTTCTATGAGATTTTCTTTCTGTTGTTGGTTTAAATCACCAGTTACAATTTTAATTTTCAAACCCTCCTTGGAAAAAAGATATGTTAGAGTTTTTTGTTGTTCTTTAGCCCAATAAAGTAAATTTTTATAAATATAATAAGCAGTATCTCTGTATTGGGTAAATATTATAAACTTTTTCTCGTTAATATCATCATAAATTAAATCTTTTAGTTGTTGAAATTTGGGATCATAATAAACAGGTATTTTTACTTTCCCTGCTCCCCCCGAAAATTCTCCGACTACGAGAGGCATCCCTGATTGTTCCAATAGCTTGATATCATCAATTTGTACTTTAAGATCTGTCATTAATCTCTTATCTCTTATTAATTCATCTTTAAAAGCATTTAATCCCACTCTAAGACTTGAAATTAATAAGTCTAGTTCATCCGTAGTATCGCAATAATCATAAAAGTCTGATTCCTTCTTGCAAGTATTTTTAATTGTTTGAATGAGCTCCTCTTCATTATATGTGAGCAAGTTTATTATCATCCGTAACCTCGGATCAATCCTTCCTTCTTCAATATCTACATCATCTTCTTCAAAATCCTTGATAGCATCTTCTTTCTTGGCAATCTTAATACAGCCTGAGCTAAATTCTTTTAATTCATTTAGAAAATCGGAAGAATTAAGATTTTTAGCCATATCTATAAAAACAATTAACTCTTTCAAGAACAGCTCGTTTTTAATCAGTAGTTTAGTCAAGGTTCGGTCAAAAGCGAAAATACTGCTTTCTAGACGTTTTACAAGAAGAAACTTTAGTATACCTCCAATCGGTACCATAATTTTGCTGTCTTCCGAGTCTTCATCAACTGCTTTATCTCCGCTAAAAGCCACGTATCCAGAGCTATACAATTTTATGAATGTGAATTCTAGGTCTTCAAATAATTCCTCTAAGGATTCCACAAACTCATAATACTTTACAAATTTTCTTTCCTTCCTATTGTAAGTGATTTTATCAGGAATGGGGTCCTTAAAGGAATATTCAACCCCTCTAATGTTGATCTTTCCATTCTCTCCAAAACTATCCATAATATATTTTCTTGTTCTTAGGACTATAAGCTTTTTAAAAACGTCATCCTTGATTTCTTGAGCTTTTATAGCAAGTTCCTTCTCCAAGGAGTCATCCTCCTTCATTTTTATCTTTATATCTCTATAATCCATAAATAATTTAGTGAGTTGAATGTTCCTTCGCTTAAAATTAGTAAAATTATTATCAGAAAAGAGTTTTATGAGATTATAAATGTCCCAGATATTGTTGTTGATGGGGGTTGCTGTCAAAAGTATGAATTTATTCCTAAAACTGTTTTGATCATTTTTTTCCTTGAATCGTAATGCTTTAGCATTCTTCCAGCGATTAGTTGCTCTATTTCGAAATTTATGTGCCTCATCAATGAGGATTAAGTCATAATCTTTATGAAAGTCTGAACTGTACAAAGTCTCAGGACTCATCATTCCAAACTTACCTAAAGATAAAAAATGAACTTCTCCTGCATAATTATTTCCAATAACTTGATATTTTACAATTTTGTTTTCAGTTTCAAGTTTTACATTGTGAGTTTTCGAAAAAAAGTCTCCGGTCTTAAATAACAAATGTCGCCATTGCTTGATTAATGCAGGGGGTAGAATTAAAAGGACCTTTCGAGGTTTGTCGATTCCATAACTCTTAGGATCCCATTCCAGCAAATCCCCGGTAATATACTGCTCAATTAAGCCTGCGCCGATAAAACTCTTTCCAAGACCTACGCTATCTGCAATTATACAACCATTAAATTCTGAAATAATTTCAATCGCATTAAGAACACCTACTAATTGAAATTGTGCTAAAATATCCTCCTTTTCAATTGGATCAATACGTCCTTTTAACCAGATCCAAGTTAAATATTTAAATAATGTTTTTGGGGAGACGTATTTACCAAAGGGATTTTTCTTTCTTGGGCTTAAGGCATTAGAGAATTTGATAATTTCAATGAGATCATCTTTAAAATCTTCTGAATGGTGATTCCATAGGTCATAGAACCACTTATATAAGTAAATTACTTGCTCTCGATCAGTAAATCGGGTATTTAATTCCTTACTTGTCTCAGTTCCTGGACGTGTAAAATTTGACGAGCCCACGATTGCGGCTCCTGGGGTAAACTCCTCTGAATCTTCTAATTGAGAAGGATTATTGATAAAAAGATAAAGTTTTGAATGGAGTTTACCTTCTGTAAAAACCTTAAAGTCAATGTATCCATCTTGTATTAGTTGATATAAACCCGTTAGATTTTTGATATTTTCATTATTCAATTCTCCATTTAGATCTTCTAGTAACTTGGTTTTGATCCTTAATTTGTAGCCTGTAGAAATTTCTTTAAAGGTTGGAAAATCTAATTCTCGCCCAATCAAAATATTAAAAAAACCCTTCTTCATATCTGCGGGTAATTTTTCCTTAATAAGATTCCAACCGCTTAAAAAGAAATAACCTACTGCAAAATTAGCCTCCTTCGATTTAGCTATTAATTTTTTGATGGTTTTTATTACTTTTCTATCTGGGCTGTTATCTAAAATATATGACATAACTATTTCAACCTTGGAATTTAATATTATAGTAGAATTATAAGATAAAAATGAATTTGTATATTTTAATTCAGGATCTTATCCTTTTATATTTCATAATTAAAATTGCAAAACATAAAAATAACGCTAGTAAGTTAAAATCAAAAATTAAAATTTAAATACAAAATTCATATTAATATGTTTTTACCAGTAGATTACTAGATCCACACAAGGGACAGAATTTAGGATTTTCTCGGTCGATGAGAACGGTCTTACACTCTTCGCAGTAGACTTCTACTGGTCTTGATTCTGAAGAAGTCCCCGATGGTTTCAATATTTCTATTTTTGAAGTAATAACGATCACCACTAACGTGGGAGTAAAACTCAAACTCCACTTCCTTGAATATCTAACAATTTCAACTCATTCATTAATTAAACTTTGATTTATAGATTCTTCACAAGCATTGAGAATAGTTATAAACTGTTTGAGTTCAGCATCCTTTTCAATTTTTGCACGTGATAGGGAATATATTTCCTTAATCTCAAGTATAGTCTTAGAATCTTTAGGATTTTGAATGAAAATTGTTTCAAATAAATAAAACACATGAAAAAGAAAAGACCCAAAATAGATTTTGCTTGATTTCATATCAATAATAGGTAACATTTGTTTATAGAGGTCGATTGCTTCTCGATACTTTTTTGCTTCCACATGAGCTTCAGCACCCCAGATCCAAAGCCTTTGGTTTTTAGACCTTAATTGAGTGGCTTTTAAAAAACTATGAGCCGCTTTGTCAAACTCTCCCTTTTCTAAGTATGCAAAGCCTAAGTTACTCCAAGATGTAATGTTCGGTTTCGAGAGCACTTTTTCTTTGTATGAAGATAGAAAGCGACTATGGTAGTTACTATTTAGAATTAAGGCCCGGTGAGTCAAGAATTCACCGTAATCATCTTGATAGGATATGATCATTAAGTTGGGGCGTGATTTTTGTTGTAAATCGCGCTCAGTACGTAAACGTGCCTCTCGTGCCTCTCGTATTTCATGAAAGTCTTTATTTAAGCTGAGCGACTCTTGAACATCTTGTTTTAATAAGACTACTTCGTCATCATCGGGAAAAAGGGTTAGATATCTATCAAGTACTTTTAAAGCAAGACTAAACTTTTTCAGTTCCACGTAATAGAGAGCAATGGATCGTAAATTATAGTTGACGAAACCATCATGTGGATATCCATACATAAGCAACTCGACTCGTTTTCCGATTGCTTTTTCAATTTGATTTTCTTTTTCAAAAAATGATATTTCATCTTTTAATTTATTAACCTGTAGGCCATGCTGCATCCCCTTTTCCCAATGTTTTCCGATCTTATCAAACCATGATAGATCTTCTGCGTCCCATTGATACATCTCAGATTTTTTTATTATTTTCTGCTGATCCAAGTTTAATAAAGAATAATCTTCAGTAAATACCTTCTCTCCTGGTAATGAAGATGCTAACCATCTCTCTAAAAAACCTTTTTCTCTATGTTCTAATGCCTTATATTTCTGCATATAAATTTCGTTAGATTTCTTTGCTAAGTTGGGATCTTTTTCCAGAGCATTTATTCTGTTTTCTATTCGGGCTATTTTGTTGTTATAGCCCCAAATCTCTAACTCATATTCATCTCTTTTTTTTTTATTATACTTTTTCATATAATTATAATTAATGTCGGCTACCCCTATCATGGAAAGTTCTTCAATATATTCTCTAAGTGATTCTATCCTATCTTTAAATCTGCTTTTTTCTATACCTAACCATTTCAACTCATTCCAAGTGCTCAATTGTTCTATTTCTTTTCTTCTTTCCACCTCCTTAATCTTATCCAACGTAAACTCTTTACAGTATTCTTCTACGGGAGTCTTATGATTGAAAGGATAACAATCATAGGTACTACAAAATTCTTTTTTAGGTTCGAAATTCTTACAAATATAACAATTTTCATTATATTTATTCAAAAGTTCTTTTATGTTGAATTTAATTTCTTTTCTCATTATTTCACCTTATAATTTTAGTATTCATATCAACACCAATAAATATTGATATACCTAAACTACTTGTTAAATCGACTAATACTACTGTTAATCCAATTTTACCTAAATTTTTCACTAGCAAGAAACTCTCAATTAATAATATTTATCTAACTACCTGCATTGCTTTTTCAAATCGATCTACTATTTTTTCAAATGCCTCCATTGCTTTTGCATGTCGATGTATATATTTATTTAGACGTGATATTGAGAAAGCCAGTTGAAATAATTCCATCTCAAAAATAAAATCTGGTCCTTTTTGCCATTCTAAAATTTTAAATTGTTTTAAATTTTTAATTATCTGTCTAAATGATTGAGACGCTTTTTTAACTTAATTTTTTATATTTTAAGCTATTTTAAAGTTCAAACAGAAAGGAAAATAAAAAGATTGATATAAAACCTAACTAAATTGAATTGGATAATGTTTTAAGATATTCGATGATTAAAGGTATTGTATGTCTACGAATAGAAGAGACTAAATTATTAAAAGGAGGAGTTGATAAGAAGTGAGTTTAGAAAAAAAAATTAGAGAATTAGAAATTGATGTAAAGAATTTAGAAAAAGAAGTCAGAGAGAATACAAGGTGGCGACAAATTACTCGAGTCCTATCAGTTATTACTTTAATATTTATTTTTATAATATGGGTTATTATTTTGAAGTTTTAGTATAAAGGTATTATTAAACTAAAAAAGGAGGTGATAAAAGAATGAATGAAGAAAATATAAAAAGAATTGAAAAGAAAGTAAATTTACTATACAAAATTCTTTTAGAGAAAAGTTATGATAAGGATTATTCCTATAACCAAAAATATATCAATGGGTTTATGAATGAGCTGATACCTTTATTTGAGCTTTCTGCTGAAAAAGAAAAAATAAAACCTGAAATTCCTACACCAGAAGAAATAAAAAAATTGCTAAAAGATTATATAAGTGAGTCAGAGCAATTAAAGAAGGATTATGAAAAGGGAGATTATTTAGCAAAAGAAAAAAATGAAATAATAACAAGAATAGGTGATTTAAAAGAAAATATAAAAGAATTGGCTGATATTTTTCATACTCATAAAAGGATTGAAGATATACACCAAGAAATATATGAAACGCATTTGCACTGGGATTTAAGGAAAAAGTTGGGATTAATTAAAGAACAAGATTATGATAGTTTTAGTTTAATATTTTCAAATCTTTGGCGTGATTTAAGAGGTTTATTAAGAAATGTAAGAGTTGTGGGAAGGAAAAAAACAGAAAAAGAGATAATAGAAGATGAATTAGCTGAAGAAGAAGAATGCTTCATGGAAGAGTTTGAAAATGAAACTGGAAAAAGTGCAATCACACCCAGAAACATTGTTCGGAAAGAATACTTGGAGTGGAAAAAGAACTTAAATAATGAAATTGAATAATTACCCTTAAAGCTAAAAAATTAAATTAAGGTATTACTTTATTTTAATTAGAATAAAAGGTTATAAAATTAAGAAAATGAAAACTAAAAAACCTAACAATAAAGAAGGAACATCAAGTATTCTAAATCATGCTAAAGATTTATATAAAATGGCAATAGAAGAATTTAAAGAAGCAAAAAATGGAAATTGGGATAAGATTATGGATTCTGCTGAAAAAGCATGGTGCACAACCACAAATGCATGTGAAGTGTTATTAAGAACTGGTGTAAAAGTGCTAAAAAAGAAATTAAATGAAAGTTTTTACACAAGAAAAAGGTTGTGGATATATAATAATGGTGAAGAAAATGAAATGTTCTTTGATCATGATAAATTAGATTTCTTAGTATTCAATAATGAAGAAGTTAAGGTAGACTATTATTATATCTACTTACAGAATATGACATCTTTACATGGAGATTGTTTTTATAATGGATATAAAGGAAATAAACAAAAATTAGAGCAATTAATACGTATGGATACTAAAAAGTTTTTAGATTTTTCTGAAGAATTCTTTAATAAACATTTTATGTAAACCTTAAAATTCTGTGTAAGCTATTTTAATTAAGTTAATTATAGCCAGAATACAAACGCTATGATTAGATTAAAGAAAAGTATTATTTTAGAATCATTTACTATTTTATGAATATTTATTTCCAAGCTTTCATTTTTAAGATTAAAGGTTTAAAAATTTATGAAAAAATTAGATATTATAAAAAATTATAGAAGTGAGATTGAAATTTTAATACTTTCCAATCTTAGAAACTTATCGAATATTTTTTACACTATAAATTTTAAATAATAATCTTAATTCTTATTTTTTTTATTCTTTTCTTTTTTTTTTTAATTTTTGGATTTTTTGGTTGTTTCATCAAACTATTTTATATAACTTTCAGGCTTTTTAATTTTTCAAAATGCTCTTGTATTGTATGATCGTCCTCGTTGAATAGGATGAAATATAGTTTAGAATAAGAATTTGACGCACAAAAAATATTTTCTACTTTTGTTATAATATACCCTGGATCTTCTTCATCCAGTTCTTCCTGAATCCTCTTATCGTAAAGAAGTTTCACTAATATAATTTGGTTTAGTGAAGGATAAGAAAAGATATTTACATCTGCATCTACTACTCCGGTAGATATAATACTCCTAAATAATAAAGACACCGTTTTTGAGCAAAGTAAAACATCATTGAAAGACATTTCTGAACTCATATCAGAATGAGTTAGAATTGCTTGTATTACCTTCTCAACCGTAAAGTCTTCCTCATACTCATCTTCTTCTATTTCTTCATACGGTACTAAATTAATTTCTTTGGGGAGCTTTTCTATCTCATTTTCAACCTTAATAAGATCAAAATTCTCACAGAATTTTTTTTCCATCTCTATTTCTATATGAAGGTATTCCATGAAACGAGTCTTATCAATTCTGAACTTGTCTTCTCCCAAAACTTCCAGATAATCTGACATATACCTGATTAAATCTTGATCGGAAGTTGAGAGAATCCCATTTATGGTGTTTTCTGAATTTTTTTCCATGAATTCTTCAATATTATCATACCCGATAAGGACGTGTTTACAAATCCCTTTACATAGAAATTTTTCGGGGCAGTTTACCGCATAAAAAAATTTTTGAGCGACAACAGGCTCCTCTCCATTTATAGATATCGCAGATCCTTTAAGGTTTCCAACTAATTCAAAAATCTTCCTTAAATCTTTATTTTCCGGTGATTCAAAGTTGATTTTATAGAATCGATCCTTAATAACTCCACCGAGTTTTTCTGCCAATCTAATGGCTTCAGGGACGTTTTGTCCTGATGATTTTGAATTGAATTTAAATTCTATTCTCATTATTTTACCTCTTAATACTTTATTATTATCAAAAATGGAATTTAAATAATTCTAGATTTACCAACTCATATGTTGAAATAAAATTTTTAGAAATGATTATCTAGAAATGAAGGATATTAAAGTTCTCTGTATAAAGTGTCATAGTGCTGTCAGACTAGGGCTTAAATTGTGCTAGAGATGTAAAACAAATTATCGTAAACGGGGATATGAAGTGTGCTATAAATATCATCTAGCTGAAAAAGAAGCGGAGGATCTTATAGCAAGGAGAACAAGAGACATCTTTGATATTTCAAAGCAGAATTTGAAAGATTGGAGTTCAATGACTCGTTCTCAATACACATTAACCGAGGATGATTTAGGCGACTTTAATATCATTAT
>LAZR01001261.1_pt1 | contig 16351 bp, 43 predicted proteins | sample 329461 | NCBI WGS metagenome assembly LAZR01 (sample SAMN03002196, study PRJNA259156) | marine sediment metagenome | biome: sea floor; feature: Hydrothermal impacted sediments; material: marine sediment; isolation source: Loki non-amplified sample from Loki's castle hydrothermal vent sediment ...
TCATCATCTTCCTCCTATGGATATTCTTCGCCGTATTTGTTGAGGTAAACCTCTTTGAGGAAATCTAATTCTTCTTGCGGATTATTTTCATGTCTGTTAACATAAGGCGTGCTATTACAGCCCTCGTCATTTACATGTTCTGCGACCGGACATCCAGAACATCTATCATTTTCAATATAAAGATGACACAGGGCACAAGTCATCCATCCCCCATCCTCGTCAGCAGTCAAAACCGAGAAATCCTCAACTACGGTCTTCCACTTCCTTATTGAAAGCTGCAATGCCCGTTTCTTTGTAAGTGTCTTCGGCCACGGCCTTATTCTGTTCACCCTTCCGTTAACTACTTGAAAGTATCTCATCCGTAACCTCCTCGAATATCTCATTCCCTAAGTCCACTGCACACTGCCAGTGATACCAGCAGCCTTCCCACTCCACGACCTCTGAATCTGTGTCGAGGTCTATGGCGCGCTCGCAGTGGTCGCATCTAACTACTGCCATCTAGGGCCTCCCTAGCACGTTCCTGTGAGTAAGTCCACATGTAGCTAGTAACTGCCGCACGCCCCTCCATAAGCACGGTGTCTGGGATATTGGCATTGCCTTGTGCAATATCTTCGAGTGCTTTCTCCAGCCTAGCAACATATTCCACATACTCAACCCAGCCAGCAAAGACCTTTCCTGCGGTGTGAATTGTGCCATCGCTGGCAACACGCAATAGCTCATCGAGCGGGTCTACTATATTAAACTCCATCACTCGCCTCCTTTGTCCATCTCCAATAGATATAATGCGCCCTCTGTCGCTCGCAGTGACTACAGCGTACTATCGGCATCTAAAGTCTCCCCGCTAAAAGTGCTGCTGCTCCGATAACAAACATCATATACGGATGCGCACTTTGTTTACCATCCAGCCTGTTTATCAGCCACATCATAAGCCCAGCGCCAAATACAAAGCCTGCTATGAAAATACTAGTGCTACTCATCACTTTCCTCCACCTCATTAATGTATCTCGAATAGATAGCTCTCGAATAGATTGCATGCGCTCGTTGGCGCGAAAACCCCATTAGCTTTCCTATACGAGAAAACTCCAGCATGTTGTACTCCCGTAAACGGACTACCTCTCTCTCTATGTCCGCATTCCGCGGTGGTCCTGTAGGTTTGGTTCTCATTGACGCCTCCGCATATATCTTACTTGACAACAGGATAAAAGTCAAGTAGACTATTGACATGATGACCATGCGACGTGGTAGCGTCGGGGGAAGCGAAGGAATTGACAAGGAACCCCATATACAGACGAACTCGGTTGGAACTACTCGTGCCTCGCACGGGCCATCCGATAGTAGCTGCTACCAAACATGGGAGCGTTCGCCAGGAAGTCGGGTGGGGAATCCGACCATGGTCATCATAACTGGCCCTAGACCTGCGACTGCATCAATCCTACGGGAATAATTTTGACCGAGCCAGGCGGGAGGCAGCGGGCAGGCAACATAGGAGGATAGGATGATAAAGTCCAAAGAACAATTTGCTACTATAATAATGAACTTGTCTATGTTTGAAAGGGATGCTTCTGAGAATTCAATATACACGATGCATATAGACGAACTCATCGAGTCCCTCCGAAACGTGGCGAGGGCGGCGCAGGTAATCAACGGCGAGTTGCTTCATGATGAATACGAAGAACCTGGACTACATGCGCTGGATACTGCACTTGCGACCTTGCCCGCGTGGGTGCTGGAAGATGAATAAACTAGCTAAGCGGATAAGCCAATGGGCTGAGAGGACGCATGTTTACGTTGAATTTGTTCCAGTAGCGCACTGCGTTCACTTAGAGGGTGTTTTTTACGTCGATGATTTATCGGATATTGCAAGCATTCTCAGGAAGATAGGAAAGAAGGCGCAAGACGAGCGCCAGACCGAACAGCTTGCTCTACTTGACACCAAAGAGGAAGAGAAGTAAACTGATGGCATGGTCTGGGACGATACGATTAACTCATACTGCTTTCTGTACCCGTGGTTTCGGGCACGCTTCACGGCGTTATCCCAGACCACCGAGGCCACTGGTACAGAGGGCAGTATTCTTTTTACGGATACGATCCCGCGAGAGAACTCCAACTCGACATTCCCAGGTGAAGCTGCTTAGGCAGAGGGTCGGCGCGTGGCTAGGGCTAAGTAAGCGTCTTCAGGCAGAAAACTTAGCAGGGGTGGTGAAACTGAACTCAGTCTCAGGTCACAGTCCCTCTTTCCCCTTCCGTGGGGGTTAGGGGGGCAGTACGCCTGAATCTCGTCTTGGTCACACAATGGGAACAAAGAAAAACAATTATCTAGAGATAAATAAGCTAACGTATTCAGAATACTTAAGGACCAACCATTGGAGGACTACGAGAAAACGTTTCTGGAACAGTAAACTGCATAGGAAAAAGTGCTATGCCTGTAAGGAGAAAGGCCAGCTAGATGTACACCATAAGTCATACAAAAGGCTTGGTCGTGAAAAATTAAATGACTTCATCTTGTTATGCAGGGAGTGCCATTCTCTTGCACATCGTCTGGAGAGAACGTACATTGGCAATCGGTATCGTTTGTGGGTAGTAGCGAAAAGAATAAGAAAGGCCGTACAAAAGACTGGGAAAAAGAAAGCATATGCCAGATTCGAGAGAAACATTAAGAACTATCCGCACAAGAAACTAGGGTTCAAGCAACAGGATACAGGAGGGAACAATGAAGCCAAGGAATCCTTACTGGGAAGTTAATCCTAATTGGCGGGAGGTGGACACAGCGTTCCATGAGGCCTTACATGCGGCAGCGGCTCGGCTGCTTGGATGGCATGCTGAACGTATAGTCGTAGATAGAAACTATTATGGCTATTGTAGGACTGTCTACCCTGTATTTAGTGAGAGGTATAAGCTCGTAGCTCTGCACTTAGCCCCCGCATTAGTGGGCGATTTATCTGAGGGCGACAGGGAGCTTGTTGATTTTTGGGACGGTTACAGGAGGGGCGCAGCATGGCGCTGGCTAAAGAAGAACAGGAGAAGTATTCTTTTGCGTGCGAGAAGGATAGAAAAGATAATTGGTCCGCAGAACAGCACCGTTGTCACGTTTACGAGAGACGGCGCTGTAAAGAATTGGCGCAGGACTACAGGGAGGACGCAGATGCTGAGTGAGAGAATGCTAAAGAAGATTTTGCGGGGGACTGCTGAAGATTATATGGTTGTGAAAGACTGGGCCGCCGAAGTCCGCAAGCTGGAAGCTGTGGTGGAGCTAGTGCCGCATCTGCATAACAGAGATGGGTGCGTGGTGGTAAGAAAGCGCAGGGCGATGGTTACTGGCGTGTTGAAGTTACACGGGTATGCGCCATGTCAAATGTGCGACGCCCTTGCAGACTTGGAGGACGCGTGAACGCTAGGGACAGAAGCCTTCGTATTTTAGATGCCAATGGTATTGTAGCTGCCCCAAAAGATATGGCCGTTGTTCCGCTTGACTTAGCAATCCAAGTAGTCGAAGCCCTCCTCACAGACAGGCAAGCATTGGTGCGGTATGTGAGGGCGGAGCGTGCGCTACAAAAATATAGGCTAAGGTTAGATAAAAACACGTCCGAGGAAAAACCTATGCTTACAATGGAGTCTGAAATTCTTGTTCGTCTGGAAGATGAGTGGCTTGAAACCCACCAAGCACTTTCTCAGGAACTGAAGGATATGATATGGAAGAACTGAGGGCAGTAGCAGCATTCGTTGCGCTGAGCGCGTGCATCGGGGTTCCGTTGGCTGTGTTCTGGGTTGGCGTGTTCAGCAGACTTTGGACGTTTGTGAGGGAGGAATTAGATGTCAAATAAATGTATTTGGAAGCAGCAAGATGACGATTGGGGAACGTGGGAGACAGAGTGCGGCAATGCTTTTGTACTGAACGATGATGGTGCGCCTATTGAATATGACATGAATTATTGTTGTTATTGTGGACACAAGTTGCTTGAAGAGCTTTTGGAGGTCCTCGATGCTTAGCAAAACGATACGGAACGCTGCCATCAGTGGCAAATACAACGAGTTCGACCTGGAGACTTGGAGGCATGAGGCTAAAGCTTTGGAAGAAGATTTGGGTTTGGCGGAGTATCGACAAGAGGAACAGTTGAAGAGAGCCGCTAAGTATTATGCCGAGAACGTAGAGTTGCGAGAGTACGTAGGACACAAACCGACTTGTGTGCAATATACAGGCCCGTATGACTTGGGCGAACTTGAGCCAGCGTGTGAGTGTGGGTTAGACAGAGTGCTAGCGTGAATGACACCGGAGGGACTGATGCTAAAGATAGGAAAGTTTGAACTTTGTAAGCATGTACCGATTTGCGTTTGCGAGGGCCTCGGAGGTTACATGCGGATTACGGAAGTCGAGAGGAAGCCGCTAGGCTACCGAATAGTCGAAACTGACATTGGAATATGGATTACGAATATTGTGAAAACAAGACAAATATTCTACGAGGACGTATTCAGCTACAGTTGGCTGAGGGCGGTGAGGATGTGAAGAAACTGAGTGAGAGGATGTTTACAGGCGCAGAAGACCTAAAGCTTTTTTCGGGAATTGAACAAGATTATCTTGTAGTGCTGAATGCGTTCGCCGCCGAAGTCCGCAAACTGGAGGCCGTGGTGGAGGCTTTGCTTGATGAGGGTATCCATACGAGATACATGGACCGAAAAAAAGATACGTATTGTCCGGTATGCATTGCATTGGACAACTTGGAGGATACCGATGGCTAAAGTATGGGTAGCGCGCACAGCGAACTACGAAAGCCACATAGACGATGGGCCATACGGGACAGAGGAAACTTGGGTTCCCAAGGATATGTGGTGGGAAGAGGTTGAGATGCAGGAGACGAGACTGGACTTCGAGGCTGCGCTGGCAGAGGCGCTGAAGACAAAGCATCTCATGGATACGATGCCGACGAACGAGGAAGGGGATTTTACGTTATGAAGCTGAGTGATAGATATAAGGAAATAGTGGGTGTTTGTCATCCACAAGGCGACGAAGAAACGCACGATATACTCCATAAAGTTGCCTCGCTAGAGGAAAGCCTGGAGGATACATGGGCCGTGCTGTTAAAGCGCAAACCGTCTATTGGTGGGCATATCGCATCATCCACAGAGAATGTCATAGCCGAACTTGAATCCGAAAACGAGAGATTGCGCAAATGGAACAGGGCGCTAAAGAAGAATATGCCAAAGACAACGATGCGTAGGCTGGAGATACAGATAGATGGTAAAATGAAAACGTGAATGACGACGTTAATTTATGGAGTTGTAATCCTTAATTTCATGCTAATTTATGGAAATGACTAAACGAACTTGTAAGACATGCGGCAAAGAAAAGCCGCTTACGCATAAATATTTTTATTCAGGCGAGGGAGGCAGCCAGCGCAGGAAGCGATATTATGCCAGAGAGTGCATTATATGCAGAAGAAAGAAAGCGGGATACCAGAAGCAAAACACAAAATACTCGCCGTACAAACGAGGCGACTACAGGTGCATCGAGGAACCAGAGGTCACGGGTTACAAGGGCAGGTTGTTTCATTACAGGATGTTTCTTTTGATGCTGGATGAAGGCACGCTGCCTCCTGGTACAGTGTGGCAGAACCAGAGAACAGGTAGGAAGTACAGGGTTGTGGGGAACGAGGTTTACCATGAGTTCCCTGAAAACTTCGAGGACGCGAAGGGACAGAAACTGAGGTGGGTACGGTGAAACTGAACCCTAACTATTATTGTGGGCCGATACCAGGGTTTATAAAAGTACAAATCACCAAGGATGAAGCAATAGAAAGTTATATTTATCACTACGATAGAATCGAGTTACGCAACCGTAAGCTAGAGATTGTGGCGGAGGCTGCGAAAGCATTTCAACAAGATGTAGATGACTTTTATGATGGGGCTAGTGTTGATACATTTGATGTTTTACAGAAAGCCTTGGCAGAATTGGAGACAAAATGAAAAGACTACTATACTTACTCGTTTTAGTGGGGGCAGTATCGCTGACGGCATACATCAGCGCCAGCGGGGAGGTTTACCATGATGGTGGTAAGAAAGACTGTAAAGAGGTGGGCGTTGTTCCTAGCGTCACTCCTATTGTCACAGCTACTAGTACACAGACTCCTGTCCCTACTCCGAAGATAACAGAGTTGCCGAAAGTGAACTGTGGCGCAGACCACGACCACGATTGCGGACACGGGAACGACGGAGACAGAAGTGACAACGACAACCCGCATGGAGGCCCGAGCAAAGGGAAACCAGGAAGCGGACGCGACGAGGAACAGGGAGGCACGGAGGGCGGGAGGTATGATAAATAGACCATTGGAGTATTGCTTTAACTGTAACGATGCAACAGGCAGGGCAGGACAAGGCGATGGCTCTCTATATTGCGAGTGCGATGAAGGGCCATTTTGCGAAGATTGCTGGGAAGAACATCATCAGGGCAATTCAAAGGCAAACGCATTAAGAGAACTATGGGGCAAATACAAGGAACTTCTAAGAAATTATGCAGCTCTTTCCTACGCAATGACAGGCAAACGTGACTAAAAGCGAGATAGAAGAGCTGCTGGCGTGGCAGATAAAGATAACAGGCTTACCGGAGCCGAAGCGGGAGTTCCGTTTTCACGATACGCGCAAGTGGCGGTTTGATTTTTCATATCTAGAATTGAAGATAGCTATTGAGGTACATGGTGGTATTTGGATGAAGAAATCTAGGCACACTAGCGGCGTAGGATTCGCAAAAGATTGCGAGAAATATTCTGAGGCCGCTATTCTGGGGTGGCGAATAATCCATATAACGACTGACATGGTAAAGGACGGCAGAGGTATTGCATTAGTGAAAAGAGCGTTGGAGGCATCTGAGTGATTGCAGATAACAGCGGTTTCCGTGATGAGTTGACCGCTGCCTCTGGCGCTTGATACGAGGAGGATGACGTGAAATTCACCCTGATAGAGAAAATGGAGAAGCGTGTCGATTTCCCCAAGACTTGGATAGCGGAAACAAAGCGTCTAATAGGAACAATAAAAGAAAAAGATGAACTGTTACAAGAATATGGAGAAATAATAGACGTGTTGGCGAGAAGGGTGGAGCAACTTGAAGAAATGCAGGCTTCCTGAATGTGGATATAAAAGACACTCTAATAACTTGTGCCGAGGGCACCATCTGAGACTTAAGAGGTACGGAAATTTATATAACTACTACAGAGGTTATGGGTTGAACGAAAAAATAGTGACATCAAATAGGAGGAGGGAGGATGCCACAAACTGACCTCGTAGTAACTGGCTCCTGGGCGCAGCATCGGCGCATCCTGGCGCATAAGGCGAATATAGAGAATGCGTTTTTGCAGTTGGGGAAACGACAATACTCTGTTCCATGTTTCCGTTTACCATTAGGAGGTAATGGTGAAGAAAAACATTGATGAATATGCAAAAGAAGAAGCGCTGTTTCTATTCGGGGATGATGGGGATTATTTCAAAGAACGGATAAAGTATTGTATGGATGCGCTTTATGATAGTGATATAGATGATGAGATGGAGATTGCCCCGTCGCTTATTGCGTCAGAGGTGTTTGGGGCAATGATGGGGATAATGCTGTACTGTGAGATATTAGAGGGGCAGAATGCCCAGGCCCATAAGCCCGCCGGTTGCAGGAGAAGTGGCCCATGGCAGGGAATGCTGGATGGGAAACGCGGATAACGGGCTTTTGATCGCTGGGTAACGAGCCACGCGAACATGGGACTAAGTGTGGCAAGTTTGGTATAATTGGAGGTGGAGGAATACATGACAGAACTAATGGCTTTTGATGCAGCAAAAAAAGAACTGGAAGAACGCCCATGGACACCATCGCGAGATTTGGCATTATCTCTCGTAAGCGCAGCACAGGAAGCATTGTCTAGGACCAACAACATCAGCGAAGCGAAAGAGATAAACGATAAGCTACACGCTATTGGGGTGTTGTTCAAAAAGTCGGGTGCGGAAAACGCGCATCGTAATATTATCTTGGGCCAGCAGTTGCTAACGATAGCCGACATAATGTTGAAGTATGATGCGTTGGATAGTGATGCAGGTAGACCAGAAGAAAAGAATTCGTCAACTCAGGTTGACGAATTAACAGAGAAACAAAAGGCGCAGAAGATATTAAGAGTATCAAGAGAGATATTGCGCCGATGGCGACTGGTGAAAGAGGCCAGGGAATCTGTCGAGGAGTGGATACAATCGCACATAGATAAAACACTTACGGTACAGACGTATATAAATCATCTCATGCATTACAGCGAGAATGGTTTTGAACATGATTGGCTGAAGGTGTACAACATTTGGAGTTTCTTGTCTCCAGACCCCAGGTTCGGCAGAGACACATACCCAGGAAGAATACCAGGTCAGATAAATCAGAACTTGAACTACTACTTCTCGGAACCAGGCGACCTGGTAGTGGACTTGTTTGCCGGTGGCGGGACTACGATAGACGTATGCAAAGCAGACGATGACAAATACGGCAATAGAGAAATATTAGCTTATGATAGAGTGCCACTTCCAGAGAGAGAAGATATTATAAAGTGGGATGTTGTTAAAGATGGAGTGCCGGACTTCGGACGTGCAAAGCTGGTGTTTCTTGACCCGCCATATTGGAAGCAGAAGGCAGGAGAGTATGTCGTTGGCAGTACGGATATGTCGCAGTTGGGACTTCAGGAGTTTAATGATAAACTAGAGGGGATAATATCTCATTGTTTGAATCATGCTGATTACGTTGCTTGTATTGTAGGCGCAACTCAGCGCAAGGAAGTATTCGTGGATCACGCAGCAGAACTGATAATGAGACTTGGCTTACCGTACTGGAGGGTAATCGTTCCGTATATGACACAACAATATATGCCATTCAATGTTACTAATGCCAAGAATGGGAGGTACCCTCTAAATCTGTACCGAGATTTAATGATATGGAGAAGTAATGTATGAAGATAGGATAGCGAAGTCAATCAAAACTAAGCCCGATATTCTCGAAGAGATAAAGAGACACGGCGCAAACGTAATAGAACTAAGCAGGCCTGCCCCTGATGCACTCAAGCACGGTTATTCCCCTTATGAGCTTATAAGTTACTATTACCCAGACTACAGTATTTGCTGGCCTGATGGCCGCTGGGGGCTAATGGATGCGAAGGCTGGTAATACAATAGAACTCGGCGCATATTTGGCTTATAGGATGCTATCGACATTAGATAGATACCCAGGCGTCATTGTGTGTTCTGCTAATGGATGGCAACGGATAACCGAACTAGAAGTAAAGCCTACGGAGAATAAGACTTTCCGCGCTGTTTTTGCTGGGGAAGAATGGGACTGCCCTCACGTTGTGGGGGAAGATAACGCAGGTTCAGGTACACCCTGGACGGGTATAACAAACTTCAATGACTACGACACGTTTGGTGAACTAGAGGCTATGCTAAAGAAAAGCGCAAATGAGCGCGGCTTGGAAGCGGTATATTAATGGTGAGATGCAACTGGCAAGCCGTACTCAGGCGCACAAGATACCTGTGCTACCTGCTAATGGAACATGCGCCTGCTGACGTAGCAGACGCATCTAGGAAGTTTCGGGAGGTGACGGGGTAGCGACGAGGAGTCGCGCATCCGATATTGGTTTCCGCCATTTCGTATCATCAATTGACCATCCGGACCACTCGATAGCCGCAAGAACCCCTAGCAAAGCCTCACGCAACTCATCTGGTGTTCTGATTTTGTTCTATGTCACTTTCTAGCATTCCCAATGGTAACAAGCAGCGCAAATGCTACGATAACGAAGTCAATCAATGCCCATATCCCTCATTGTATCTCGTATTGTCTTGTCCACTTTGGCTGCGTTATGCCAATCTGTCAGTGTATCATCATCAAGGGTCAAGTCTTCGTATAATCGCCTTGCCTCAGCATTATTTAGAGTAACGGAGAAAGTATCAACCTCTTTATTCTGGTACTCAGTAATCAACTGCCCTAAGTACATAGATACGGTGACAATGTAGGTAATGGCTATTAGCTCAAGCATTGATAACTTCTTTCTTCTTCGGAATATGCGCCCAACAAGCATTGGCGAATAAACCTATTATCATTTCAGCAGGCTCACCACAGTCAGGGCAAACTGGTTTCCCGTTCACAGTGTGGAGTTTGGCCCATTGTATTTTCAAGCATTGCTTTTTATTCATGTCAATTTCTCCCATAGCAACCCATCAAAGCCAGGATAGTCAAAGTCATTAGCAATGACGGTTGCCGCGTCTGTGCCGATTACGGCGGCTTGTGCGTTCAAGAGTAGTGTGAAGTCAGAGGGTGAGATGCAGGCTGGTCTCTCGCTTCCGGTTTCGATGGCAAGCTGCAAGAACACAGCGAGCATGTTACGCATCTCTTTGGGCAGCAGTATCAGTGTCATTGGGCATAGCTTTCTCCTCTTGGGAATCCACTCGTCACCAACCTCCTCCATCGGCATCTATCATTGGGAATGATGCAACTACATAATCTTGGTCAACTCCTTTGCCATAGGTCATGGCTTGTTTTCCATCTTCATTGAGCTTCATTAAACAAAGTTCTCCCGCACCAACAAAAATCCAATAATCATCATTCCAATTATCATTTAGTTCCTGTAATATGCTGATGATGCCCCTTAGTTGTTTGACCATTCTAATACCCTCCTATGTAATCATCTACTGCCGGTCCACAAGCATACGAGGTCCAGCGTCCACGTTCAAAGTCACCATGGCCTATGATAACAACGTCCTCCTGGCAGCGGGGGACAGGGCGCAATGGCTCTGTGGTTGCAAGCACACGCAAGGCTAGGAGGGTCAAAAATACTGAGATGAAGGCGATGGATAGGGTTTTCATCGGATTAACTTCCCAACACCGCATAGCTTACAGTGTTGCAGCTGGTATGTACGTTTACCTGCCCACTCAACCATGCGAGATCGCAAGATAACACGCTTGTCGGATGGATCACGAATAGGGTCAGCGGTAAACGCATGATTGCAGCTACGATGCAGTTTACTTCGCTTGATCTCACGACTTATCATGGTCATTGTAACCTCCATTATACTATCTATGTCTATGCTTGAACAGTAGTTCTTCAAGCGCAGCGATAACAATATCCAGCCTACTAATACCAGGGTAATAAGGCTTCAGCAGCCGGATAAGGGTACTGAGGAGTATCATTTCCTAGAGGCATCTAGTGCTGCTTTCACTGCTGCTCTGGTGACTAATTTAGCACCAGCGTCAGGTTCTAGCAGTGCAAGTATGATGATAAACTCGGCTTCTTTAGCTAGTGCCTCAATGGACTGTCTCTGTGACCACCCACTATCTAGCTTGAGTGTTCTAATGCGTCTAGGAAAGTCCTTTATCTGTTTGTTTGTCAGCATTTTTGCCATCCTCCGCGTGGACCTCTCTTGTAAACTCTGAATGGTCTCCCCAATGCGCGTTTGCCAATAGCGCTTTTGAGAAGGTCTATTACGGCACTAAGACGTTCGTTATTTAGTGCCCCCGCGCCCTCAAGCAGAACTGCAACATCGTCTATATTTTGTCCTACATTGATGATGAAGGGATTGCTGGGCAAGAAGTCAGGGCGTAAGAAAACATCGATGACTTGTGGCGTGGCTTCAGATAAGTCCGAGAGATGAATGGCGTACCAGGGTGGTACATTTTGTGCTTTCATTCTAATATTCTCCATGTGGGACTCCTAATCTAGACTAATTATAGCGTGAAATCACGAGGTTGCATGACTTCTAGCTGACAATGACCTGACATCCGTGCTATACTGCTCGAACTTATGTTCCCTTTATTATATAACGGATTATGCCAAAATAGACGAACTCTCATCTGTAATTTACGCATCTCATCTAGCGTTCTATATTTGTGCTATACTGACAACATGGCTAAAAGAAAACCCAAATCACACCGAACAGGCAACGAAGTAGTAAGAGAAGACGGACGCATTGAATACGAATACAGTGACGGTGCTTGGCGCTATGAAACAGGTTCACTGGCACGAAAGCACCCCGCATCTATGACTTATGATGCCGAAAGTGGAACAGAAGCAGCGAACAGCATGCACTCTAAGGTACGTGAAGCACGCCTCAAGGCCCTTGTTACAGGGGCAAAGCAGCTTGATCCTGGCATCAGAACAGTGCCAGAGGCAGCTGCAATGATGGCGACCTCGCAGTTTGAGCTAGCGACCAGCCCCGACATGGGGCACGCCTCAACGCAAGCAGCCAAGTACCTGGATAAGACGCTATCACTCGTTCAAGAAAGCACTAAGGACCAACAGAACACACTGACGATAACAATGACTGATGCCACTGCAATCGCCACGCTTGTGAAGCTGGCTGACAAGGCCACAGGACACAGCGACTGAACCTGTCGCAGGGTACGGATGGCGGGAACCTGGGTTACGTGAGGGTCGGTCGAGGATGTTGGGAAGTGTGAGATGCAGGCGGCGGCATCCTGTGACCGTAACCGTGACCCTGGAGGCGAGCAGGGGGGGGCAGGGGTGGTGATGGTGAGGAGTGGTTGTGGTGGTGGCGGGTTCCCTCGGATGCGTGTCTGTGTGGTATAATACTGTAGCGCAGGCAGACAGACAGGAGACAGAAATGTTCATAAAATTAACAGAGGCAGGTAACGAAGAAGGTATAGATATTTGGAACAACCATCTTTTTGAGGCAGATTATGTCCATTACAGGTGGGCAGCCGAGTATCCTGATGGCTTGTATCTAGTACCATTTGAGCGTGGAGAGGGACCAAGTAACGGACGCTTCTTAGTAATCTCGCTTTTTGATGGCGGCAACTTAATCCAAGAGATTGTTGCTTTCCGTTGCGCCATTTACATAATGAATTCTCAGGGCAGGACAGTAGACAAATTCGCAGTATAACGGCGTTTTGCCTGCGCTGTTTTTGGTGCCCCTGGAGGAAACAATGACACTCGGTTCCAAGCCAGCAATAACCGCCAAAAGAGAAATGACGTGGGTCGAGCAACAAATAAGAGATAAGTCCAATGACGAACCTCTTATTGTCGTCTATGCAGCTACATTAGATAATTGGGCAGACACCGTGGCCGGCCTCGAATCCCGTATCGAAGAACTAGAAGCGGAACTCGCACACTTGAAGCTAGATAAGCTAAAGTGGGAAACACCCGACGATTTGTACACAGATACCTTCACCGACGCCCGTGGCGGAAACCCGAGGATTCCGTTTCCGTGAGCGAGAACAAAGTTCGCTACATTACTCACAAAGATGTCCATGCCGAGGCCATGAAGGACTGGCGCTACCGCTTCTGGTACTATCTTTTGTGGTCTCGTTACGCACTCGCTGGTTTCATATGGCGCACCTGGAAAAAAGATATTTTCCCAAACTAGCTGGTACTTATCCATAACTACAGTATTTTTGTCACAGTGTTGCACAAACCGCGCAACGGGTATTCTTTACACAACATTATTTGTGGATAGATTCCTTTACACTTTTGTAGAAATATAGGGGTTTTCTACAAAGACGCAATCTTGTATAATCTTACGTAGTCTAATCATAAAGTAACTCACATGGGCTATTTTATAGCTCACCGCCCCAGTGCCTATTATTGATGCTTTAAGTGATTATTATAATAACTTATGCGTCTTTGTATATTTGGAACTTCTACAATAATCCAAATTATAATAATCCAGTTTTGTTTAATTGCCCCACAGACAATCTGTGCGAAATCGTATACATTCCATGGTACAATAGACTACCGTGCATCGAGGGCATCCGATGAACACACCTTTGAGCTTAGATTCATTTGCGCATGAATAAGTTCGGGATCAGAGCAGGATGAGCGACCTGGACACGGAACAACCCCCGTCAAGCCTCTGATACAAGCTCAAATGTGGCGGGGGGTTTTTGCCCGACAACGGGCAAAGCGCACTTTGCGGTCTTTTGAAGTTTGTGACTTCTAGGGTAAAGACACCTCTAACAAAGGGCTACCGCATTAGAAGCCTCTTACGACTGCCTTCGGTGGTTATGGGGGGCTTCTTGCATTGAATTCACGTTTCCATAAACTGCTTGACCTAAGTGAACAACTGTGCTAGAATACAAAATGTAAACGTATCTTGTAAGGCGGGCGCTGGGAGGTCCCTGGGGAGGGTTAGCCTCCCAGATGCCCGCAGAGGAGGAATGATGGAACAAATTCAGAAGAGTACCGAGAATATAAAAGTATACAAGATACCCGAAGTCCACTCTATCCTGTACATCACCCCAGACTATCAGATTCATTCAGAGAGAAAGTATCCCAGCCTCTGGCACAGATTCTGGTATCGGTTGCTATTGGGCTGGAGATGGGAGAGGAAAGATGAATGAAGATAGAGTTACAACGCCACCGCGTGCAGAACCACCAGGACAAGCTAAGAAACGCACCCCTGCACAAATCCTGACCCGTCTCAAGAAACTAGAGAGACAGCGTTCAGATGGCAACGTGAAGTCGCGCAAGGTGCAGAAAGCGTTGGACCGCGCCATTGATATTCTGGAACAGACGATTGTTAACTTGAGCGACAAAGCAGTACGCGACTGGTTGGATGGTGGCGATGACTTCAGATTTGATTGATGCAGAAGAAGTACCCCAACTAGTTATTGCCAATCCCTATAATAAGCATTGGAAAGCGATTCAGTTTTCTATTATGGACCGCCCTGAAAATCTCCGGCAGTGGTTCTGGGCTATCTGGGGATTCGACGTATTCTACGGGCAATTTCCCATGTTCAAGATACTGATACTGGCAAACATCTTAGTCTGGAGAATATTCATATGAACCTCCTTGACCACATCAAGTCGCACATCCTCAGTCACGGCTACCCGCCGAGTATCAGGGAGCTTAGAGACCTCACGGGTGCCGCCAGCACGAACACCATCTGGCGTGCTTTGCGCAAGCTAGAAGCCTCTAGCGACATTACCGTGGAGAAGGGGCAGTCGAGGGCAATCAGGTTGAATGGGTATCACTTGTTTCTTATCGAGAAGGGCATTGGTGCTTTTGCGAAATACAACAGCGCCATTCAAAATATAATATCTGAGGAGATATTTGATGCCTGACCTCCCCGAACTCTATGAGGCTTTGGACGATGCATTGCGCTATTTTCTTGTGTATCTATATACCGCAAATGCAGAAACGCAACCTACCCCGCACACAGAATACGTCTCCGCCCTCTGCGCCGCTATCGAGGTGAAGCAGACGCAGGAGTTGAATGAGTTCATGAATAGAGGGCGCTATTCTGAGGCTGGGGTACGTGTTATAGAGGCTGTTCAACTTTATTATGACTGGGTAGAAAAATATGACGAACTGCCCGTTAGGCTGCAACAAGTGCTAGACGCATATAAAGACTTTCGTGAAGAAGAAACGCCGACGTCCGAAGCGGCCGAATCGTCCGAAGAAGCCTAACGTCTTCTACGAGACTCCTCGTCGTGCCTGGGGGCGCAGGAACCGTCTCAGGAATCTGGGCGTCAAAGCAGAACTGACACTTCAGCAGTGGAAAGACATTCTGGTTCTCTGGGATAACAAGTGCGCTTATTGCGACGTGGAGTTAGTTTATTCAAGAAGATACCATAAGCAACGTGCTACCGAAGAACACGTCATCCCGACTTCAGACCCACGCTGCACCGACACGCCGGATAACATTGTTCCCGCGTGCGCTGACTGCAACAGCAGCAAGAAGAACCGTGACTTGAGGGAGTGGCTTGATAACGACGAACGTTATGAACGAGTGATGAGGAAGCTAGGAGGGAATGATGTACCTAAAAGAACGCGGAAGTAATTTCATAAATAGATTTGGGTGCCTCCTACTTGGGCATGGGCGAAAAACTACTATGACTATGAATTATGAAAATAAACACGGTAGGTGGATGGGCGATACTGTGTATAAAACCATTTGTCCCAAGTGCCAGAAGGCGTGGAGTAAAGACTAACTATGCTATAGGAGGGAACGATGTACGAGAAGATTCTGCACAAGTGGAACCTACATCCGGCCAAGAATAAATGGGTAACGTGTTATATATGGCCCACGTTTGAGGCAATGCGAAATGCGAGGATGCGTCGTCTTGATATTAGTGGAGATTTAGATACGATTGCGTACTTTATTGCGCCGGAATATGTCTTAGATTTGGAAAGCGACGAAATTATTACGCGCAAGATTGGGGAAATACACCTCGTAGAGAATGAGTTTGGCGTAGGTGTAGTCGCACACGAAATACAGCATTTCCTATCGCATTGGCAGGAGATTATGGGGTGGGATGTTATTGGGAACGAGTGGGAGAAAATATCTAATTTGGCAGGCGGATTACACAATGAGTTCTGGCATGAATACTTCAAGAGATTCGAAG
>LAZR01001262.1_pt1 | contig 16349 bp, 20 predicted proteins | sample 329461 | NCBI WGS metagenome assembly LAZR01 (sample SAMN03002196, study PRJNA259156) | marine sediment metagenome | biome: sea floor; feature: Hydrothermal impacted sediments; material: marine sediment; isolation source: Loki non-amplified sample from Loki's castle hydrothermal vent sediment ...
CTCAAGTAATTTGCATAAATGCAGAGGATGCCCTGGAAGGTGTTTTTGCCACGCTCGAAAAAAGAGAGTCGAAATATGATAAATGGTAATAGCTTGCTTAAAATGTAGTTGTACAGCGTTAGTTTAATCTATATTTTTTATTTTAGTTTTCTTCTTTTTATCGAATTTTGAATAAATAAGTTTATGAGTTATTAATTCATACCTTAAACCTTCAAAAGAAAGAATATTGTCTATTTCTTCCTCAGGAGCGCCTAATTTGATCAAAATATCAACAAAACCTATTGCAGATGGAATTAAAGACGGTTTATCCATTGAGATACCCGCTCCAACTAAAAATGTTAATTTTTGATTCGTTGAGATTATTTCTTTTAATTTTTCTTCTGGAGATGCGATACTTACAAATGACATGATTTAATCACTTTTAAAACGTGAAATTTATATCTGAACTGTTCTAACACCACAATTATAATAGAATTAATTTATAAAAATTGGGATTAAAGTAATAAACTCCTTTTCTCAATCAGTAAATTATATATCCAAACTTAGCTTTAATACGATCTATGGGACTTAATATATTACTGGTAAATCCTAATAGATTTAAGAGTCCTCCAGTAATCCCAATAGGTTTGGAATATATAGTTACTGCCTTGGAAAAACACAACCATAATGTTGAAATATTTGATTTATGTTTTTCAGATACACCAGAAAAGGATTTGGTTAAAATTCTTAATGGAAAATTATTTGATTTAGTAGGATTTACTATTCGCAATATTGATTCTGCAATTTTTTTTAATAACGAGTTTTTTTTACCCGACTTTAAACCTTTAGTTCAGTGCGTTAAGGAACAGAATATTCCAGTCATATTAGGAGGCTCGGGATTCTCTGCCATGCCTAAAGAAATTCTTGATTATCTTAACGCAGATTATGGAATTATTGGCCCTGGTGAAATAATTTTTCCAAAGTTTTTAGAATTATTTCAATCAAAAAGTATAGCACAAAAAATATTTGATGGTTGGGAAGCAGGAGTGGATAAAGAATTAGTAAATTTGAGAGGAAATAAAGTAGATTATCCCCTGTATTTAAATAAAGGAGGGATAGTCGGATTTGAAACTCATATCGGCTGTGATAATCAATGTCCTTACTGTATAGAGGCTGATAAGCGAATTCATTACAGAGATATTTCTAATATTATCAATGAATTATCTCATTTAGTTAACCGAGGTTATAATCATTTTCATACATGTGATACTGAGTTTAATACTAACTTAAAATTTAATTTAGATTTTTGTTCGGCATTAATTAAAAGAAATTTAGATCTAAAATGGGCTCTCTATATGAAACCAAACCCGTATAACGAAAATCTTTTTGAACTTTTACATGAATCAAAAGCCTATCTAATAACTCTTTCAGTTGATAGTGATGAGAGAATTCAGAAATCAAATAAGTATACCTATGATGATTTAGCTAACATTGTTAACTATTGTCAAAAATATGATATTAAACTAGCGATTGATTTATTAATCGGATATCCTAGTGAGCCGCTAGAATCCGTGAAAAAGATGATTGATTTCTTCAAAATTAATCGACCCTTTACTATTGGAATAAGTTTTAATTATCGTATCTATAACCATACCCCATTAGCTAGCTTAATAAAGGAGGATCCTTCTTTACAAAAGAAATTAAATAAACCATATACTGATGATGAAAATTTTTTAGAGCCAATTTTTTATAATCAATTGTCTCAAGAGATGATAGAAGAATTACTTGACCACGATGATCTGTTTAAAATTGCTGGAATTGCTTCTGGAGTAAATTATCAGCAGGTTTAAAGAATTGGATTAGCTTGAATTTAAAAGATTTGGAAAAGAGCGAAACTGATAGCTTATATCCTTATAATTTGTTTCAAGTTTTAAAATATAATTATTATCATTATATTAGTGGATGTCATATTTATTTTATGAGTTTAATATGAAATATACTAGCAATGTATCGTGTCCTTATTGAGGACAATTTAATGAGGTTAAAATACCAGAAAAAATGTGAATAATTCGGATTGAATGCCAAAGTTGTAATAAAATTATTACTGGTCATGAAAACCCTCATGGATGAACTTGAGTACTGTGTACATATGGGGATACTCCGTGACTTGTCATTCAACGGAAAGAAGTTCAAACTCAAAGTATCTAAAAAAATCAATGAGATCGATAAAAAAATTGTAGTTATCGATGGAGACGAGAATGCTCTCTCGAAAATATCGTTTAAATAATAATATTGGTACCAATTGGTTTATGATTTATCAAATAAAGCGCTAAAATCAAGCGTTTCTTCCAAAAGAAGCGCTTTATATTGGTCTATATTCACTTGATTAGAAACTGCTTTTTTTAATAAGGATTTTAGAATTTTTTTGTCAATATTCTTTCCTAGGACTAATGCTCCAACAAGATTATTGTTCTTCAAAACAAATTTCCTACATTGTTCTTTTTCAAATGAAACCCAAGATATTTCATCAAAATTTTTTTTGGAGTGAGTTATGCCAACTGCGATGGCTGTAAATCCAAATATTTTAATTGATTGAATAGGGATTACTCCTTTATATGCTAAATTACCACCTGTCATATTCACTGCTGCAATTCTTCCTTGTTTCTTTGCGTTTCCCCATGTTGGGTGAAGTATAGGTTTTTTATAGAGAGGATCGAATATTTGGGCAACATCCCCAGCAGCAAATATGTTGGGGATATTCGTTCTCATATTTTCATCAACCAGTATTCCTGCTTCAGTTTTTACTCCACTATTCTCAAGAAAACCGATGTTCGGTTTGATCCCAATTGTTATAACAGCTATTTCTGCTGGAACTATTTTTCCATTTTTTAAAACAACAGAAGTTAATTTATCATTATCGCCTTTGAATTCAACAACCTCTTCATTAAGATAAATGTGAATTCCATTTTCTTCTATTTTTTTCTCAATAATACGAGCAACTTTCCGATCGAAGCCTATTGGCCATAAATGGGAAGATTTTTCTATAATTGAAATGTTTAAGCCTAATTTCTTGAAATTTTGGATGGCCTTCATGGCAGTGGAGCCACCTCCTATGATTACCGCATTTTTTACATTACATGCAATTTCAGAAATGTGTTTTGCGTCATCAAGACTATATAATGTGGAAACACCTTCAAGATCCATATCTTTCATAGGTAGTTTCAATGGACTTCCCCCAGAAGCTATTAGTAAAAAATCATAATTAATTTTAGTGCCATTATCCAGTAAAACTTGTTTATCTTCAGAATAAACCCCTTCAACTCGGTTGTTAATAAAGACGATATTATTCTTTTCATAGAGTGTTTTTCCTTTTATAAATAGATCATCTTCAGTGCAACTCGCTGAGACTAAGTTAATAATTTTACTCCTTTTATAGAACTGATAATTTTCATCTGAAATTAGTGCTATTTCTCCCTCAGGATCTAACCCTCTTATTTCTAATGCTGCAGTTGCTCCAGCGGGACCACCCCCAATAATGATATATTGTGTAATGGGAATTTCAACTCGTTTTAAAATTTAGGTTTATGGGAATCAATTGTTTTTATACAAAATTAGTGAGAATAATAATTTATTGATAATATCTTATAAACGTATATTAAACTATACCAAGATTAACTCCACTATTTAGTTTCCCTAAACGATAGAAATGGAGAAAAGAAACTGTAAACTCCAAATTTAGTATAAATTAAAAAATGATAAAAATATAAATAGACGGCCATAACCGCATTTCTACGGCCATAACAGTTATAAAAGAAATATAAAACAGTTTATTTAAATATTGTGTCAAATTAAGTTTTATTTTTTAGAGATCTTTTATTCAGCTAATTTAATTCCAAATTCTTTGCATTTTGGGAGATCGTCATCAGTAATTGGACCCTTCATACCTCCAACTTTTATAGATAAACCTTGACTCGCTTTCTTCATTTCAGGCTGGCTTTCACTAACCTGATTTTCAATCGTCTTGACTACTAGTTCAATTTGATCTCCCATGTATGTGTCAAATGCGGCAAACGCGCTTCCCTTTAGTGGAGAATCCGCTAACGATGTGATAAATTTCTTAACTGATTTTGTATGGTTTTTAGCATGATTGGGAGAACCTATTAAAATTAAATCATAAGCTACATCATTAGTCACATCAATTTCTTTAACATGGCTAATTGCAACTTCATTACCTTCCTTAGTCTTTATTCCCTCACCAATCAGTTCAGCGACTTGTTTAGTATTTCCATGCGTGGTATCATATACTATTAATACTTTCATTTTTCAACACTTTTTTTAAAGATAATATTATGAATTAATTATGATAATTTAGGTTGATACAAAAATATAATCATCCATGATGCCCGGTAAATTTTAATTCTCATCCAATATTTTATTAAGAATAGAGTTAAATAGAAAACAGGTAAATACAAAACTAGAACTGTTTTTTAAACAGAGTAAAATTCAATTGAAAAAAAAGGTAAATATTAACATGTCGAAGAAAACTGTTCTTTTTGGAATTGGCCTCTTTTTAGCATTTTGGTTTTCTATTGCTTCCACAAATGTAATAGCACACAACCCAACTAACTTGTCAGTCTTTAAATGCGACTTTTACGCATAACGTGGGTACTCCAAATACTCATTACATTGAATCTGTAGTAATCAAGGTTAATGGGAGTACAGTTTTAACAGAACCTTATACAAGTCAGCCTACAACAAGCACTTTTATGTATAACTATAATATCACTTCTAATACTGGTGCCTTAATTTCAGTAACTGGAATCTGTAGCCAATCTGGCTCTATTACCCGAACCTATATAGTTGGAACTGGGCAAAACGAGTCACCTGGAGAAAATGCGATTTCTGGTTATATCGGTTTTATTCTATTCACTGGAATTTTATTTGGAGGTTTCACAATATTAATGAAAAAAAAAATGAAGAAGGGAGAAATCTTGGAATAATAATTTTCACTTGTTATTTTTTTTAATTTATTTTACTTATTTTCAAAATGTAGCACAGGAAATAATTCCAGGTGTATTCTCTCATTTTCCTCGTTTCGCAAAATTTTAAATAACTTTTCTTTCATATTTGAACTAAAAGAAATCTCAATCAGTTGATGTTTAATGGGAAAAGAAAAAGAGAAAGATAAAGACAAGAAGGACAAGGATAAAGACAAAGAGAAGAAGGATAAGGATAAAAAAGATAAGGACAAAAAAGACAAGGACAAGGATAAAGAAAAGAAAGATAAAGACAAAAAAGATAAGGATAAGGATAAAGAAAAGAAAGATAAAGACAAAAAAGAGAAAGATAAATCTGACAAAGATCAAGAATGGAAATTATCAATTAGTAAGACTTTAGACAATTATACACATGCATATGAGAAAATTACAAACAAATTTAGAGATATTGACAATTATATTTTGAGGGATGCTGATTCAATAGATGATTTCATCGACAAGGTCAAAAAAACGATTGAGGATTTACCTGAATCATCTCAGGCAGTATTTCATAACTTTGTTTCATCCTTAGAATGAGTTCCAAATCTAATTTGGCTTTTTATATATGAAATTCATCATAGGTTAGATAATAACCTATCTACTTTATTTTTGATATCCATTTTAGCAGCAGATGGATCTTTTAAAACATGCTTAGTTTCTATGAAAATATTGGTACTTATCTGTTTTATCAACTTAAGATCAACTTCACCTTCAACTATAAAAACAAAATATATTGATTTGTCATCCCCGAATAATTCTTTAGTAATGATAACAATTTCATAAGCTTCTCCATAGTGGATCTTAGCAATATCCTCTTTAAATAATTGTTTTCCTATAATTCCAATAGCAGAAATTAGACCACTAAAAATAGTTGGATCTAATTCTCCCAAATTTGGATCTATCCTCTTAGAATAAAAGGGATATCCCTGAGAGTCACATACTAGTATCGATTGAATCATTTTTATCTGAGATCCTTACTTTTTATTTTCAATATAATTATAAGACTTCTTATTTTTAATTTTCGACTTATTAAATTGTTTTCCACTTTTAAACAATAAATTACTAGGAAAAGATAGATAAGTTATATTCCCGACAAACTCTTCTTACACTTTATTTTCTCACTAAATTATTAAAAATAAAAAATTTTGCATTTAAATAAGAATTTAGGTTAGAGATATTGATTTTCTAATTTCTCAATAAAATCTCTATGGTTCTTTGGGGCTTCACCATATTCTTCGTCAATTTCATTAAACCTTGAAAGTAATTGACCAACTTGGTTTATAGATAAATTCCTATCCATCCAGGGATAGAGAATTTCGTCTTCTTTTTTGATGTGTTCAGGCAAGATTTCGCTATAAGCACGTAAATGCTCTGCTAGGGCGTCCCTATCCTTATCCTCAATTGCTCGAAGCATCGCTTTTACATGATCCCGGACTTTTACATGATCATTTCGGATAACTTTAATAATGTCTAAATTTTCATTGAAATATTTGAAGGTTTCGTCCACCTCTTTTGCATGATGGTACTTATCAGCATAATTACGGATAAAACTAATTCCTTGATTAATGATTTCTAAACCTTCTTCAGTTTCTAAGTCTATGTTTTCTATTACTTTTGGGATGAGCACTAACCACCTTTTTATTAGAACATGCTCATCAACCATCTTTTTCATTGGGGGTGAATAATTAAATTCCTTTTGACCTTTCGATTTCCTCTTCCTTTTGGGAAATATAATTTTCTTATCAGGATAAATAACCTGTGAAATCTTTAACATTAATTCTGTCTCTAAATTATCTTCTAAATAATGAATTTCTAATATATCTTTCAAGAGGCATAACCCCTCTCCGCATGTACCACAACCAATACTATACTCATCTAGAATCTCTTCAATTTTAGGAAATTCCGTTATTATTTGTTTTATATTTCTATTAAGATAAACTTCCACACTCACTTTATTTTCACCATTGTATAAAATTTATATGACCTAATTTAAAAGAGAATTTGAGTTCATATAACTTTAGCTACGAACATGTTTCAGAAATCCTTTCTTTTATTTTTTGAGTATGCGAATGAAAGAAAAATAAAAAGAGAAACAAATCAGGAGGGTTGAAAATTTATTGTATTTTTCTAAAAAAGGAGGGATTTGAAGTTATTAAATAGAATGAGAAGCTTCCCTTATTCTTCCCACTGGAGCTATTAACACCACAAACTCGTCTTTTCCATCCAGTTCAAGCAATGAATCGAACTTATGTTGCTCGTAAAACCCAATAGCCGCTGTTCCAAGGTTAATGGCTTCACAAGTCAAGTAAAGATTCTCACAAACTGTCCCTAAATCGACTGCTATGAACTTGTGGGCAAATGTAGGATATCTCCATTCAGATCGGTATGGTATAGCTACCCAACAGAATATTACTGCCCCTTTCCCGACAAATTTCTGATCAAAGGCTAGTTCTCCAATCCTCTTTTCAGCATCCAGTATACTTTTTAGGAATAATAACTGGTGAGTAAACGAAATATAGCGATAAAGGCCTGGTTCAAGTCCTTCCACTCGATTTATTATAAGATATGTTTCAAATGGACTTTTTGCTCCAGCTGATGGAACAGTTCTCTTAACTCCACGTTTATTCTTAAGAACTTGCTTCACTCCTTGCGTACACCATAACAGAATGGATAATTCCTCAAGAGATAAGTGCTCAGTTGTGTAATTCCTGCGACTTATTCTTTGATTAATAACATCCAAGAAAGGGGTTTTTCCTATTTTGAAATCTTCAGGAGAAATTAACTCAATAAATTTAGCATCTTCAGCGTATTCTTTTTGAAATAATGGAAACGGCTCATTCTTTTGTTCATCAGATTCTGGCACTACCCTGTCAAATTCATCTTTATCAAAGAAACGCAGGAATTTACGGTTATTTCTCATTTCATTTTATCATGATTAAAAAATTATAGTTAATTCATAATTCTTTTCCATTCGTTTTCAATTTGTCTAAAAAAGTTTGAAAATAAGTTGCTGAATTACTAATAATAAGGTGTAAGATGTTTAGACTAAGGTTTATTAAAGATATCAAAACGTGAATAATGACCACTAATATCAAAATTATGACGTTCCTCTATAGCAATTATCGGATCAATATCAGCATAAATGATTCCTTCTTCATCAACCAAAGGACCTGCTACAACCTTTCCCCTTGGATCTACAATCATGGTTCCCCCATTCTGCCAGTAGTCATTTCGAGATTCCATCATATCCTTTATAGGAAACTCAACCTTGTCTAAATGAGAAATGTCAGAAGATCGAAACATACCCGAAACAGAAATAACCCAAGATCGGCCCTCAAGGGCTATAAATCGAGTGATATCTTGGGTGTTCGATAAACCGCCTGGCCAGACTGCCACATGTAAGATTTCCTCCTGTAAATGTAATTTAGCTCTAGCTAATGGAAGCCAATTCTCCCAGCAATTTAAACCACCTATTTTGATACCGTTTAAGGAGTAGGTTTTAAGCCCTAATCCATCTCCATCTGCCCAAACTAAACGTTCCCTATAAGTCGGTTTAACCTTACGATGCCTGCCCAAAATCTCTCCCTCTTGGTTTATTGTGAGTAGTGTACAGTAAATTGATCCCCCAAATTTTTCAGCTATTCCTCCCATCATCATGATATCCAATTCCTTAGCGAGAGCTTTCATATTTTCAATAATTCCACTTTCTTTTAACTTTAGGCTTTCACTCCAGTATTTACCATAAATCTTTTTCTGATCCCTGGGCGAAACTTCTAACCATATCCATGTTGGATAACATGGAATTAAAGTTTCACCCCATGTTACTAACTCTGCTCCATTAGATTTAGCCTTCCGAACGTAACCCTCCAACTTCTCCCAAGTTTTTTGCGCATCAAGAAAAACTGAGGCTATTTGAATTCCAGCTACTCTAATCATCATATCATTTTAAAAGTCTCTATGATGTAAAAATCTTCTGAAAAAAGGAAAGTAATAGAATATAATAAATACCTATAAATTACTTGTCATTCCATAATAGATAAAAAAGGCCCAAACGATATTTATCATTGATGTAAAGCTAAATATAATAATAATCGTAGAGTTATTTGTAGTATATGCAATAATTGCTCCATATAATGTTATATAAGCGCCCACTATACCAACAATAAAATATTTTAATTTTTTCTTTAAAACCTTGATTTGAAATCTCCTGTATATTATTATAGATAATGTGCATGTAATCCACAAAACTTGCTCTGTTTAACCATTCTTTAAAATCTAGTCTTTTCTTCTGTCGATTATTAATTCTCCACCGACTCCCACGTTTTCAGGCTTATTCTCCTTTATTAAAACTACATAAGCTTGTCTAGGTATTTTATAAGCCTTTTCCATTGCGTCTGTAATCTCTTTTACTAAAACTCTCTTTATTTCTAAATCTTCTATTGGTGGTCCATCTATTGTTGCATTTGGCATTTTCTCAACCCTCCCTAATTAATTTTTTTTGTTTTCACTTTATTATAATATAATACAATAGTATTTCTTTAATTACAATTTAAGACTTCGCTGTTGCTACATCTACACTAGAAACTTTTCTAATAACATCTTCAAAAACCTCGTAAGGTTGGGCTCCAACTATGAATCTACCGCCAATTAGAAAGGTGGGAACTCCATTTATTCCGTATCTACCTAATTCTAAGCTAGCCTCCTTTAATAAATTAGCAGGTTCATCACTTTTAATATAGTCTAGTATTTCATTTTTATCCACACCAATTGATTCTGCAAGATCCAACAGCAAAGATCGATCTCCAATATCTTTTCCCTCTTTCCAATACTTTTCAAAAACCAACTTATGAAATTCGTCAAACTTACCTTTTTTTTTCATGAATTCAGCGATGTATAACGCTAATTGTGAATTCGGTAGTTTCCCGGAAAATTTAATCTCAAGTCCATCTTCATCAGCTAATCTTTTTACGTTTGCTAAAACCATCTCTAGATATTCTCTTGGGAAAGATTTTCCATCCATTCTAAATCCTTCCTTGGGTGTCTCAGGGTGAAGTTCAAACGGGCGCCATTCGACTTCAAGATCAAATTGTTCTTTAAGTTTCTCGATCCGATGATACCCAATATAGCAAAAAGGGCAAATATAATCAGAGTAAACAATTACATTTAACTTTTTGTGACTCATATAACTCACTTTTTATTAGGGAAATTAAAGTTTTATACTTTATTGAATAAATAATTAAGAGTTTTATGTAAATTTACTATTTTTTTGATGTACTATCCCCTGAAGTGTAAAATCCTAAATTTAAATATAATCAGCTATTTATGAAACTAAACATTTCATCCTTGAGTGAAAGATTGATGTCTGAAATTGTGGCTAAAGAATTCCAAACAATTGCTGGTAAAATGGTGTACAACAAATTTTTGGGAAGAAAAAAAGAAGTGGTGATATTGTATATTCATGGTTTAGGGCCTATAACGTCGCGTTATAAAGAGGGATTTGCGCGTCAATTTAAAGAACTGTTCCTCTCTGAATACTCTGTGATTCTTCCCAATTTAATTGGGTTCGGTGAATCTGCAAAACCTAATCAGCTGGATCTCTATACGATGGAAAATCAAGGGCAATACCTTTATAATCTTCTCCTTGTAGAAAAAGTCAGAAATGTTGTAATTATGGCTACTTCCATGGGTGGGCCCATCGCAATTTCCCTTATAGAAAATATTAAAAATAAGAAAAATAACATGATAAAAATCAAAGGGTTACTCTATTTAGAGGGAAATCTCGATATAAATGACACTTTCTTTTCTTCAAGCATTACCAAATATTCATTTGAACAATTTAAAGAACAATTTGACTCATGGGTGGATAACCAAATTGAGAAATGGAAGTCAACTTATTTAGAAGAATACCGTTCAATGGGACCTTGGTCAATTTGGGGCAGCGCTCATGATTTAGTTAAATTATCAGAAAGTGATCAACTGTTTCCACGGTTACTACAATTAATTGAGTTTCCTGTATATTTTATTTTTGGAGAAAAAAATATAGGAAGATATACATCAGAAACATTAATTAAAAATGCCAATTTACCTGTCAAATATATTCCTAATGCTGCACATCTAATGCGTATTGATAATCCGCAAGATTATTGGAAAATAATTAAAGAATTACTCCAATCCTGTAATTTGTAATTAACAGCTTCTTCACAAAGAGGTGAATACTTTTTTACTCCTTTAACTCTCCTTCCAACAATTTACTATCCTATATGAGATTTAAATGAATTGGTAACCATATTCATTAATTTAGCAGAATTTCTGTAAGAGCTTTAAATGAATTTTCTACATTTTGACCTGTTTTTGTTGAGATTTCCCTATAACTAGAAAAATTATATTTGTTAGCGATTTCAATTCCCTCCTCTCTTTCTAATTCGCGAAATTCTTCTAAATCCAATTTATTACCAATCAATATAATTGGAATATCACTTGATTTTTCCCTTAAAATAGTAGTCAGTTCTGAAATTTGATTTAATGATTTTGAATTCGTAATATCAAATATGATCATAGCAGCATTTGCTCCTTTACAGTAAGATGGTATGAGGAATCTAAATCTTTCCTCACCCCCTACATCCCAAATTTGTAATTTTATTTTCTTTCCTTGTAATTCTATTGTTTTCACATAAAAATCAACTCCAACGGCTACCCTCTCAGAAGGACTAAAAATGTCGAAGCAAAATTTTTGAGCTAAAGCAGTCTTTTCTGCACCCGGTTCACCTAATAACATAATTTTGAATGTATAATCATAATCATATGGTGGGCTAAAAATAATTCTCCTTCTTTTGCGGAAAATTCCCTTGTTCCAAAACTTCAAAAATTTTAAGATTAACTTCATCGATGTAACTGATTGTACAATAGAATTAAATTATTTTTTCTAAATACCTCTTACCTCAGTTTTTAAATAGTCACTTGTGAATATAAATCTTACAGTTTTGTCCTTTTCTCACATGACTTAAAAGACATTTATTCGTTCTTATCAAGTTTTTTCTATAACTGAATAGAGTTATTTCTGAGTAAATAAAAAAAAATAAGGAGTTTAGCTTTTATTTCTCCCCTTTTTTAACTATATATGGGTATTTATCAATAAGTTCAAACAAGTCTGGATAATTTAATTTCCATCCACGAGATTTAAGAATTTTCTTTCTAATCTTTTGTCTGTGAATTATCTTTCTGCTAACTCTATTGCGTGGATATTTTGTTTTCTTTTTTCTTTGCTTACTATATAATACTGACATGCTAATCCGTCATATCGAATTAGCCACCTCACAAACTTCTTTTTATGTTTTAACCTTGGCGAAAAAGATAAAGTAGTCTAATAGAATTTTCTTTAAACTCCGCACTTTGTCGTATGGTTTTTCACAATTGTTCCTAATGAATATATATATTCTAAATATCTAAAACTCTATTTAAACTTTGTTACAGTTCATCTAATTAATGAAAACCTATATCTAACTAACTTAAACTATTCGGATAAATCAGTCGATAAAAAATGTCAAATTTTATCCTGTTCCGCTCTATTATAAATATATCAATTAAATCTACTAGATATATTTCAATGCTTTTTCGATGAGTTACAATACTAATTTAAGTTAAAATCATCAGAGAAAATTAACCAATTATTAGTTTAATATCTCATACTTGCGTTTTCCGTAGTAACCTTCAAGGGTTACATATATGCTATTGCACACGGTCAGGAAACACGCTTATAGCTCCAACAAAATTATAAATACAAATAACCAATCTCTGGAAATATTTATTGAGCATCTTCATCATTTGAGCTAGAAATAAACCAATTATTAAAGGAAATAAGAAAACTTACATATAATAATCTTCGTGTTTAAGACTTAGAACTCATATATTCACTATTCAAATTCACACTTTTGAGTTATGGATCTAGGTGTAACTTCTCAATTATGAATATTTTATAATGTTATGTTTTAATAAGGAAAAAATCCGTCTCTTATAGAAAAACTACGAATGTGTAAAAATATGAAAAAAACAGGTATTATCGAGCAAGAAATAACAATTAAATGTACTCCTCATGAAATTTATGAGGCTTTCATGGATTCAAAGATTCATTCCAAATTTACAGAAGGTAAAGCAAAAATAAGCCGTGATATTGGTGGAAACTTTTCCGTTTTTGAGGGAAGTATAAATGGAAAAAACATTGAATTAATTCAAGATCAAAAAATTGTACAATCGTGGAGGAGTGATGGTGATAATTGGCCAAAAGGGTATTACTCAACGATTACTATAATACTTAAGCTAACAGATGAGGGGACATTGATAAAATTTACGCATGTCGATATCCCTGAAGGAGCAATTAAATCTGTAAAAGAAGGGTGGAATACATATTACTGGGAACCGCTAAAAGAACTACTAGAAAAATAAATTAAGAAGAAGTTACTTACTCTTTTCTTCATTTCATTCCTTTTCCTCCTCCTCCTCCTCCTCTGATACTTCTTCCTTAAGGATTTTCAATAATTCGTTTTTTCTCTCTTGAATTTCAATCTCCGATTCATCATTGGATGCTAATAACCCATTTTCCTCTTCAATATCTATTATTGTCATTTTTTCGATAAAACCTTCATTTAAATCTTTTATTATATTTTTTAAGTTGGAAATCGAATATTTGATAATAAGGTTTGTTTTAAGGTTACTATCACTACTTTTTATCTCTTCGTTTATTATTTTTAACTCTTTTGACATCTCTTCTAAGGATTCAAATACATATCTGTCGTTTTCTAACTGGGTTAGTTTTTGTTCCTCTAATTTCTTTCGAGTCTCCTCTATAGTTCCCCAATATAACTCTCTTATCTCATCTTTAATTAACTGCTCATTTTTTTTTATTTTCTCTTTTTCAGTTTCATCGTAATTTTTTATGTCATTTATATAGAACCCCGTATAAATGTCTTTATTCGATTGCATCATTTCGGCAAATTTCCTGAATATAGATGTAATACTTTCCTCAATTTCCGGAGTAATCTGATGATAAATGATAATTGAGACCATTACCATTTCTCTGGATCCACGTGCCCAATCTGAGGAAATTTGAAAATAATAATTTAAAAATTTAAATTCTTCAAAAGATTGGATGAAAAATTCTTCCTCTTGCTGCTGAGTCATAACATCATAAAGCCTATCTGATATTTCTTCCCCCACTTTATCTTGTGGATAGGAATAAAATATCGTTGGACCTATTCTTGTATGAAAAAAAGATAGTAGAACAATCGTTTTATTTCACTCGTATATCAATTTATTACATGTTTTAATAAGATGATCTCAGCATATAAATAATTATATGTTTTATTTTCTCAAACATAATCTCTTGATTAAAAATTTGGGAATATTTTTCTAAAAATATCGAAAGCAAACCTAATAACTGTTAGGAAAACCGTTTTTGGATGAATCCAGTAGTGAAATATATCTTCTCTATCAATTTAATTTAGCTTCTTGTTCACATGGAGGTGCATTTTCTCCAATTGACCATAAAAAGAAATGAGCTCCACTTGGTCCTAACCATTTAAATTGCTTTGATAATACTTTTTGTTTTTCTTCATAGGAATTATCTCGAAATGAATTTAAATAATTTTCAAATGAGCCATGTTTTCCAATTAATTTTAAAAACACTTTAGCATTAGAGACGATTGCAATGACTTTTCTAGAATTTCGAATTATTTTAGGAGAACTTAAAGCTATAAAAATCTCATCATTCGTCCATTTTGAAATTATTTCAGGTTCAAATTCATGAAAAACCTCCATGGTACCTTTCCATTTATTTCTTACGACTTGATATGAAAATCCTGCATTAAAAACAGCTTTACTTAGAATTTCAAAATAACCTTTATTATCTTTAGGTTTCTTTCTTGGTGGTATAACTTTTTGGTACATTTTTTTTCCTCCTCTTAAATTATGATTTTAAATGAAATAACGGATATCTAATTAATTCAATAAATTTCTTTTAAGTTGATTTAGTTTTCCTCAATCCCCCTTATCAGCTACTTGAAAATCTAAGGATTTTGAATTGATACAATACCTACAACCCTTAGGTATTGGACCATCTTCGAAAACGTGCCCCAAATGCCCTCCACATTTACTACAGAGAACCTCGGTTCGGGTCATTCCATGACTAGTATCCGATTTTTCTTCAATATTTTTTTCATCAAAAGGTTCGACAAAACTTGGCCATCCTGAACTTGAATTAAATTTTTTATCAGAAGAAAATAGTGGGGCACCACAACCTGCACATTTATACATTCCTTTTTCATGGTGGTTCCAATATTTTCCAGTATAAGCAGGTTCAGTTCCTTTTTCGCGGAGAACATGATATTGAGCTGCGGTTAATCTTTTTTTCCACTTATCTTTAGAAGAATTAGACTCCATAGAGTTGATAAGAATTGTCTACTATTAGAATCGTTGCTTTATAGATAATAAATATTTTTGACTTCTTTGGTTATAAGAATAATCCAATATCTGTTACTAATTTATACGAAATTAGACTTAGGTTTAACTCCCAGAATTAACAAGTAAATACTATGGAATTTCAAAAAGCAATTTTTGCAGCAGGTTGCTTTTGGGGTGTCGAGGAGAGTTTTCGAAAAACGGATGGTGTTATATCTACTCGCGTGGGATATACGGGGGGAAAATTTTCAAAACCGACCTATAAGGATGTATGTTCTCAAAAAACAGGTCATGCTGAAGCCGTAGAGGTTATATTTGATCCTTCTATAGTGTCCTATGACGAGTTATTAGATAACTTCTGGTCGACTCATGACCCAACAACTTTGAATCGTCAAGGTCCTGATGTGGGAGTACAATATCGTTCTGCCATTTTTTATTTTAATTCGAAACAAAAGGAAAAAGCTTTGAGTTCTAAATTGAGAATTGAAAAATCCAAACGTTTTAAAAACCCGATTGTTACAAAAATAGTGCCGGTATCAGAATTTTGGGAAGCGGAAGAATATCACCAACAGTATGTTGAAAAAGGAAAAAATGCATTTTGACACGGTTCTAAAGAGTGTTGTATTACTTACCTCGAGGTGATTTTAACTCTCTTTCAAGCAATTTAATATTTTTGTCAATAATTTTTGTTTTATTCTTCTTTTCTTTAGATATAGCCCTTAATTTACTACTTAATGATTTTTTTCTTTCTTTTTTCAAATTGCTGTACTTTTTTTCTAATGCTTTTACAATTGGAGTTAAATCTTTCTTTCTCGATATTAATTCATTGATATTTGAGTTGAGTTCTTCGTATACAGCTTGCTGCTTCTGTAGGTTTAATTCGAG